>JAEEGL014670991.1_pt1 | contig 94606 bp, 68 predicted proteins | sample 9134231 | NCBI WGS metagenome assembly JAEEGL01 (sample SAMN16246548, study PRJNA631951) | gut metagenome | biome: gut microbiome; feature: rumen; material: fiber-attached | host: Bos | place: Iran: Karaj | collected 2018-10 | reverse complement strand
GTGCGGTTTGTGCAGGCCGATGTACTTGGTGGGGTTGATGGGTTGAGTGGGTCTTATGGGCTTATCGTGAGCAATCCGCCATACGTCATGGAGAGGGAGCGGGCGCAGATGGCTGCCAATGTGCTCGACTACGACCCGGCGCTGGCCCTCTTCGTGCCCGACGACGACCCGCTGCGGTTCTACCGTGCCATCGCCGCCATCGCCAAAGAGCACCTGGCCGAGAACGGCCAGGTGGTGGTAGAAATCAACGAGGCCTTGGCCGAGGAGACCTGTGCGTTGTTCCGTGAACAGGGGTTCCGCCCTACCGTCCACGATGACTTCCGTGGCAAACCCCGCTGGATAAGCGCCACGCGCTAAAACTTCTCTCTCTGGTGCGAGTCCATGATGATGGTGACTGGCCCGTCGTTGATGAGAGAGACCTGCATGTCGGCGCCGAAGGTGCCAGTCTGTATCTCATGGCCGAAGAGCAACTGCAGCTTGGCCACGAACTTCTCGTACATCGGCACGGCGAACTCCGGCCGCGAGGCGTGTATGTAGCTGGGGCGGTTGCCTTTCTTGGTCGAGGCCATGAGGGTGAACTGGCTCACCACCAGGATTCCGCTGTCAGCGACCTCTGTTATCGGCAGGTTCATCACCCCTTCGCTGTCGTCGAAGATGCGCATTTGCACCACTTTGCGGCAGAGGTAGTCGATATCCTCGTCGGTATCTTCGTCGCAGATGCCCACGAGAATCATAATCCCTTCGCCGATGGCCGACTTCAATGTGCCTCCGATGCTGACGGAAGCTTCTCTTACACGTTGAATGACTATCCTCATAAACTTATTTTAACATGAATGACCATGAATTATCATGAATATTTTTGATTGAGGTCTATGAGTTGCATGTTTTTGTCAAGCAGACAGCATCCGTTGTAGTCTTCGAGATAGCCATATCGCTCACCCTCCAATCTTTCGTTTCCAAAGTTAATCAGCAGTCCTATGGGCATGCGGGTCAGTCTAAGATAGTTAAATAGCTGAGACCGGTGAGCCGGTATTATCTCGGAAACCGATTTAAGTTCAACACAAATATTCCCAACCTTCATATCAATACGGTAGCTTTTTTCAAGTTTATGATGTTTGTAATAGCAAGGGACCTCAACTTCGAGATTGTTGTCAATTCCATTGTCAAGCAGTTCGAGGTGCATACTTTCAGCATAAACAGCTTCCAATAATCCGGCACCTAATGTTGAATGCACCTCCATTGCCGCCCCGATTATATCATATACAATTTCCTGATATTGTACGAATCTATTCCTCACCATACAGTAGGATAATTAATGGCTATTTATGGTCATTCGTGTGAAAAAAGCAAGCGCTATATTAATGGTCATTTATGGTCATTCATGTGAAAACAAAAACTACTTGTCGATTATCGTTAGCTTGGCGAACTTGAGCATCAGCTGTTTCTGGCCGACGCCTTCGAAGAAGACGGTGGCTTTGCGCGAGTCGCCAGCGCCTTCGATGCCGAGCACCTTGCCGATGCCGAACTTCTCGTGCTGCACTTTCATGCCGGGCATGATGGCGTTGATAGCAGCTGGATTGTTGGGGACGGCGGCGGTGCGGGGTTTGGAGATGGTAGGTGCCTTGGGCGTGGTCTGTTTGGGTTTGCCGGCGTTGAAGAATGCGCTGGGCAGGGTGCCGGCCTGGGGGAACGACGGGCGCCGCGGCATCTCGATATATTTGGGGTCAATCTCCTCCACAAAACGGCTCACTTCGCCGTCCAGACGCTGTCCGTTGTTGAAGCGGGTCTGGGCATAGCTCAGCGTTACCTGCTTCTCGGCACGTGTCACAGCCACATAGAACAGCCTCCGCTCCTCCTCCAGCTCGGCGCGTGTCGAGGCCAGGAACGAGGGGAAGAGCTGCTCCTCCATGCCCACCACGAAGACATAAGGGAACTCCAGACCTTTGGCGGCATGGATGGTCATCAGAGAGACCTTGTCGGCGTCTTTGTCCTTGTCTTTGTCCTCGGAGGTGTAGAGCAGCACCTGCTGCAGAAACTCGTCGAGGGTGCGGATGCTGTCCGGCTGGTCGGATTTGTCCTGCTCGTCCGACTGGCGCTCTTCCTCGCAGAACTCCTGCACGCCGTTGAGCAGCTCGTCGATGTTCTCGATGCGCTCGGCGCTTTCGGGCTCGTCTTCCTCGCGCAGGGCTTTGATGATGCCGCTGCTATGCACTATCTGTTTGGCCAGCGTGAAGGCATCGACCGTAGGCACCTGGGCTTCGAAGCGCTTGATGAGGAATACAAAGTCGGTGATGCGCTGTATGGTACCGCTGTTAAGGCCCAGGCCGAAATCCTGGATGTTCTCGAGCACGGTCCAGATACTCACGTCGTTGTCGGCCGCAGCCACGCGAATCTTATCCATCGTGGTCTGGCCGATGCCGCGGGCGGGGTAGTTGATGATGCGCGCGAGGCTCTCGTCGTCGTGGGGGTTGACAGCCAGACGCATGTAGGCCAGCACGTCTTTCACCTCGCGGCGACCGTAGAAGCTGATGCCCTGATAGATGCGGTAGGGGATATTCATGCGGCGCAGGGCGTCCTCGACGGCGCGCGAGAGGGAGTTCTGGCGGTAGAGGACGGCGAAGTCGCGGAAGTCGGCGTCCTGCCCGAGGCGGTAGTCCTGTATGGCGTCGGCCACGCGCGAGCCTTCGTCTTTCTCGTCGGCGCAACGCAGCAGGCGTATCTTGGTGCCCACGGCGTTGTCGCTCCAAAGCTCTTTCTCAATTTGGTCGCGGTTGTGACCGATGATGCTGTTGGCGGCCTCGACAATGTTCTTTGTCGAGCGGTAGTTCTGCTCCAGCTTGAAGAGCTGCATCTGCGGGTAGTCGCGACGGAAGTTAAAGATGTTCTGTATGTTGGCGCCACGGAAGGCGTAGATGCTCTGCGCGTCGTCGCCCACGACGCAGATGTTCTGATGGCGGGCGGCCAGCTTCTTCACTATCAGGTATTGGGCATAGTTGGTGTCCTGATACTCGTCGACCATGATGTATTGGAACCGCTGCTGGTACTTGAGCAGCACGTCGGGAAAGTCGCGCAACAGGATGTTCATATTGAACAGCAGGTCGTCGAAGTCCATGGCGTTCGAGTGGTGCAGCCGCAGGTCGTACATCTGGTAGATCTGTCCGATGGCGGGGCGCTTGGAGTCGATGTCGGTCTGGTAGATTTCGGGGGTCTCCATGTAGTCTTTGGGCGAGAGCAAGTTGCTCTTGGCCATCGAGATGCGGCTGGCCACGTAGCTGGGTTTGTAGGCCTTGGGGTCGAGGTTCAGGTCTTTGACAATGCTTTTGATAGCAGACTTTGTATCGTCGGTGTCGTAGATGGTGAAGCTGTTGGTGTATCCCAGCCGGTTGCCGTCGGAGCGCAGCAGGCGTGCGAAGACCGAGTGGAAGGTGCCCATCCAGATGTTGCGTGCTTCGCTGCCCACAAGGCCTATGATACGTTCTTTCATCTCGCCGGCGGCCTTGTTGGTGAAGGTCAGGGCCAGGATATGGAAGGGGTCCACGCCCTGTTCCACCAGATGTGCTATGCGGTAGGTCAGCGTGCGCGTCTTGCCGCTGCCCGCGCCGGCGATAATCATCACCGGTCCTTCGGTGCAGAGGGCGGCCTCGCGCTGCGGTTCGTTCAGTTCAGATAATAAATCGCTCACAATATGACGGTTCTATATTTAGGGTGATTAGAAAAGAAAATGCAAATATACAAAAAGATTTTCATTCAAAAATGCGAAAAAAATGAACCGTCCGAAACACCGCCCTGGCTATGGCATTTCCGCTACACTTCTACGGCATTTCTTCAACATTTCTTCAATTGCAATTGAAGAAATGTTGAAGAAATGCCGACAACATGTTGTAAATCAGCCCATGTTTTCACGCTAGCGGAGTGTTGCTAAATATCGGGGGTGTTTTATGGGGGCCTGGAAGGCGAAAGGGGGATGGGGAGGCAGTTATCAACCGAACAACCCCCTAATATGTCAAAGAATTGCCGTCGGCGGTGGGTTTTTTGTTGATAACTATTTGGCGCGGGTTGCCGTTTTCTGTTTAATTTAGCAAACAGAACGGAAGACCGTTGTCTTTATTTAAACAATTGTAGTATAGACAAATAAATAAAAGATTTGTGCCATGCAAGGCGACCTATTTTCTGCAAACGAGCCACAGGAGCAACCCCGCGAGTTGAAACAGTACACCCCCGAGGAGATTATGAAGTCGTCGGTGGAGTATTTCCACGGCGATGAGCTGGCAGCCAACGTCTGGATGAACAAGTATGCCCTCCGCGACGATGGTAGTATCTTCGAGCTCAACCCCGACATGATGCACCGCCGTCTGGCTTCGGAGTATGCCCGTATCGAGCGCAAGTACCCCAACCCCTTGAGCGAGGAGGATATCTACCAGCTGCTCAAGGACTTCAAGTATATTGTGCCCCAAGGCAGCCCGATGAGCGGTATCGGCAACAATTTCCAGGTGGTCTCGCTGAGCAACTGCTTTGTCATCGGCAACCAGGGCAACAGCGACTCCTACGGTGGCATCATGAAGATCGACCAGGAGCAGGTGCAGCTGATGAAGCGTCGCGGCGGCGTGGGCCACGACCTGAGCCACATACGTCCCGGCGGCAGCCCCGTCAAGAACGCGGCCCTCTCTTCGACCGGCATCGTCCCCTTCATGGAACGCTACAGCAACACCACCCGCGAGGTGGCACAAGGCGGCCGTCGTGGCGCTTTGATGCTCTCAATCAGTATCAAGCACCCTGATTCGGAGAGCTTTATCGACGCCAAGTTGGAGCAGGGCAAGATTACCGGCGCCAACGTGAGCGTCAAGATTACCGATGAGTTTATGCGCTGCGCCATGGAGGGAAAGCCCTTCGTGCAGCAGTATCCCATCGACTCGCCCAACCCCGTCTATACCAAGACCATCGACGCCCGCGCACTCTGGAACAAGATTATCGCCAACGCATGGAGCAGCGCCGAGCCCGGCGTCCTCTTCTGGGATACCATCATCCGCGAGAGCGTGCCCGACTGCTATGCCGACTATGGCTACCGCACCGTCTCGACCAACCCCTGCGGCGAGATACCCCTCTGTCCCTACGACAGTTGCCGCCTGCAGGCCATCAACCTCTACTCCTACGTCGACAACCCCTTCACCCCGCAGGCCAGTTTCAACTTCGACCTCTTCCGCGAGCATGTCATGAAGGGGCAGCGTCTGATGGACGACCTCATCGACCTCGAACTCGAGAAGGTCGACCAGATATTGAAAAAGATTGAGAGCGACCCCGAGAGCGACGAAATCAAGCAGGTGGAGCACAACCTGTGGCTCAACATCAAGATGAAGTGCCTCGAAGGGCGCCGCTCGGGCTTCGGCATCACCGCCGAGGGCGACATGCTGGCCGCCTTGGGCCTGCAGTACGGCTCGGACGAGGCCACGGCCTTCGCTGTCAAGGTGCAGCAGTCGCTCTGTTGCGCCGCCTATGCCTCGAGTGTCGTGATGGCCAAGGAGCGTGGTTGCTTCCCCATCTACAACGCCAAGCGTGAGGAGAAGAACCCCCTCATCCAGCGCATCCGCGAGGCCGACCCCGAGCTCTACAAGGAGATGACCAAATATGGCCGCCGCAACATCGCCCTGCTTACCATCGCCCCCACCGGCACCGTCAGCATCTGCACCCAGACCACTTCGGGCATCGAGCCTGTCTTCCTGGTGAGCTACAAGCGCCGCAAGAAGATCAACCCCAACGACAAGGACAACAGCAAGCAGAACGTCATCAAGGACGAGAACGGCGACTTCTTCGAGGAGTATAACGTCTTCCATCCCAAGTTCCTTGACTGGGCCCGTATCAATGGCTACGACGTCGAGGAGGTGAAGCGGATGAACGACACCGACCTGCAGCGGCTCATCGAGCAAAGTCCTTACTTCCATGCCACCAGCGCCGACATCGACTGGGTGGCCAAGGTGAAGATGCAAGGCGCCATACAGAAGTGGGTCGACCATTCGATTTCGGTCACCGTCAACATTCCCAAGGAGACTACCAAAGAGGTGGTCAGCAAGATTTACGAGACGGCCTGGGAGAGTGGCTGCAAGGGCTGCACCATCTACCGCGACGGCTCGCGCACCGGCGTGCTTGTCAGCACCAACGAGGGCAAGAAGAACGACAACCCCTGCTTCGGTGAGAGCAGGGCTCCCAAGCGCCCCAAGAAGCTCGAGGCCGAGGTGGTGCGCTTCAAGAACGAGAAGGAAGATTGGATTGCCGTGGTCGGCATGTATGAAGGTCGCCCCTACGAGATATTCACCGGTCGCGCCGAGAGTTTCCTGCTGCCCAAGACGGTCGAGAAGGGTTGGGTGATCCGCGTCAAGGAAAAAGGTCAGGAGCACGCCCGCTACGACTTCCAGTTCACCGACCCCGACGGCTACCACACCACCATCGAGGGCCTCTCGCGCATGTTCCGCAAAGAGTATTGGAACTATGCCAAGCTCATCTCAGGCATCCTGCGCCATGGTATGCCCATCCCCAATGTGGTGGAACTCATCGGCAAGCTCACCTTCGACACCGACAGCATCACCACTTGGTCCAACGGTGTGGCCCGTGCTTTGAAGCGCTACATCAAGGACGGCACCGAGACCGACGAGGTGTGCCCCGACTGCGGCAGCAAGCTGGTCTACAACAGCGGCTGCAAGAGCTGCCCGCAGTGTGGTTGGAGCAAGTGTAGTTAAAGGAATTTTTAGCAAGCACAACATATTCACCCGAAGGGGGCCGGCCTGCACCGCCGGCCCTCTTCATTTATAGCTGCTTGCAGATGAGCCCCAGGCGACGCGTGCCGAGAGTGGTAGCGATGACGAAGAGGTCGCCGCCCTCTTTCAGCCCCAGCTGCCGCTGCAGGTCGGCCGCCGCCACGGGGTAGTTGCGGGTCACCACATGTGCCTTGCTTTCGGGTATCCATTGCAGCACCTCTTTGCGGGTGGGCTTGAGCTCCGCGAGGACACTGAATATGCGGCCAGGGAAGTGCTGCTCGAGGTTGTCGCTCGTGTAGAGGTGGGTGTTTCGTGCCAGTTTATCCAAGCCTTCCCGTTGGCTCAGCAATTTGAAAGGGCCGCCTTTCATCAGGGCAGCATTGGGTTCATAGATATATTTCTTTATTCCGCTGGCAAAGGTGGCCTGGATCTGGATCTCTTCTTCGCGCGTGAAGACAAAGTCGTCCACCTCGTCATGGTGCAGGTGGTGGCAGTGTATGCGTGGTTCGCCGTCGGGCTGTCCGCAGAGGAATAGCACCTCTTTGCATTCGCCTTGAACGGCAATGACATAGATGTCGCTTACGTTGCGCAATTGAGTAGCGCCCAGCGATATGTCAATCATGGGCGAGGCCTTCACCATAATCCTTGTGCCCTTGGAGAGCAGCAACTCCTGGTGGGCTACAATGTCCGGCGTGCAATCCTCGAAGGCGGCCACTTTGCGCCCCTGCTTGTCGCGCCGTGCAGGGTCGACAAATATCAGGTCGAAGCGGCTCTGCTGTTGAAGCCACTGCAGACTGTCTCCGCAGTGTACCATGACGTTGGTTACCCCCAAGGCTTTAAGGTTGTGCTCCATCAAAGCGCACAAGTCGGCGTCCTGCTCCACGTAATCCACTTCCTTTGCCACCCGTGCAAACGCCAGCGTGTCAACGCCCATGCCACCCGTCAGGTCGGCCACTCTGCCGCTCAGCCACTCTTTGGCTTTGCCAGCCTTCCACTTGGCCGTGACCTCCGACGAGGCCTGCTCGCGGTTCAGTCGGGGCGGGTAGAGGTACTCCTCGCACTGCAGCAGCGACGGCCACTTGTCGCGTGCCGTTCGCAGCCCTTCTATCTGCTGCACCGCCGCAGGCATATCAATATGAGGATACCGCGCGGCACTCAGCAGCAACCTCGCGGTATCCTCGTCCTTGTGGGAGTTTACAAAATCAATAAACTCCCTGGTCATGCAGTTTCTTCAGACGGTCGACGACCATGGGTCGGTCCTCCTTGTAGGTGACGCCAAACCACTGTGCCGTGGTCTTGAGCACGGTCATCGTGGCGGTACCGTTGTGGATGAAGGTGTTGACGGCGAAAGGAATATAGTATTCCGACTTCAGCTCCTGGCCATGCTCGCGCAGGAAGTCGACAAAGAGTTTCTCGCTTTTTTCGAAGTAGTCGGGCGTGAAGCCAAAGAGGTTCATCGAGACGGTAGCGTCGGCGGGCAGCGGATGCATGCTTCCGTCGGCGTCCTTGTATTCGATACCGTTCTGGGTGCGGCCGATGCTGGTACGCTCGGTCATGCCGATGAGCAGTCCGTCGGCAGAGGTCTCGCAGACGCCACGGCTCACCGTGCCGTTCTCGCTCAGCGTGTTCTCCAGGCGGTAACCCACCATGCAGTACTTCCCTACGGCGCCATCGAGGGTCTCCAAGTGGCGTGCCATCACTTCGAAGGCATCACGACCGTAGAAGTCGTCGGCGTTGATGATGGCGAAGGGCTCGTGGATGACCTCCTTGGCCATGAGGATGGCGTGGTTGGTGCCCCAGGGTTTCTCGCGGCCTTCGGGGACGGTGAAGCCGGCCGGCAGTTTGTCGAGCTCCTGGTAGACATACTCCACCTGGATGCGGTTGCCGTAGTGTTCGGCGTTGATGCGCTGTTTGAACTGCTCGGCAAACGAGCTGCGGATGACGAACACCGCCTTGCCGAAGCCGGCGCGGATAGCGTCCATGACGCTGTAGTCGAGGATGATTTCACCGTTGGGGCCTACGCCGTCCATCTGTTTCAGTCCGCCATAGCGGCTGCCCATGCCGGCAGCCAGAACAAGTAATGTAGGTTTCATATTGTTGAATGTTTGTTGTTTTATCGTTTCTTCTTGAAAAATTCCTTCATCAGGGCGGCGCACTCCTCTTCGAGCACGCCTGCAGTCACCTGGGTCTTGGGATGCAGCACGCCGGCCGCGACGAGCGAATAGCCCCGTTTGGGGTCGGCGGTGCCGTAAACGATGCGCCCCACCTGAGTCCATCCCGCCGCGCCGGCGCACATGGGGCAGGGCTCGACGGTAACATATAGCGTGCAGTCGGTCAGGTATTTGGCTCCCAGCGCCTCGCTGGCTGCGGTGAAGGCAAGCATCTCTGCGTGGGCGGTAGCGTCGTGCAGGGTCTCGGTGAGGTTGTGGGCACGCGCAATCACGCGGTCGCCACTCACCACCACCGCCCCTATCGGCACCTCGTCTTCCGAGGCGGCGGCGCGTGCTTCGCGTAGGGCTTCACGCATGTAGTATTCGTCGGGTTGGTCGAAGATGCTCATGTCAGTCTTGGTTGAAGAGCAGGTCGTTGCGCGGCTCGAAGTGGGACTTGGTCTCCATGATGGTGAGCAGGCTGTCGCTCATGAAGCTCTCCTGCGAGGGCAGGAGGCAGGGTCCCAGGGGGGTGAACTCGTGGTAGGTCTTGAAGTCGATGGGTTTCACGTTCAGCCATTGCTTCTGTGCCACGTCGTCTTCGTTCTTCTCGAGCATGAGGGTCAGCAGGCCGCTCTCGGCGTCGAACATATAGTAACGGGTGAAGTGGTTGGGCTGCTTGGCGCGCACCACCTGGAGCGTCTGTCCTTTGAGGGTGGTGGTGCCGTTGTAGGTGAGTGTAATGCCACGGGCACGCCAGTTGTAGAGGGGGCCTCGGAAGTCGTAAGGCTGTATGTCTTCGGCCAGCGAACCGGTGGGCACATCGACCCACCATTTGTGGGTGGGGTAGTACTTGCGGAAGCGTGTGCTGCCGTTGGTGCAGTAACCGGTGGTCAGGCTGTCGCCTTTCCACACCTCGACCCGCATCATGTTGTCGTGCGAATAGAGCCTACGCATGCGGAAGGTGGCGTCGCTGCCGTGGTAGCGCACCGAGGTCTCCATCACAAGCAGGCTGTCGGTGGGCAGGGCTTCGTAGTTGAGCATCCGCAGATAGCGGTCCACGATGGTGGCCGCCGTGTCCTGAGCCCCGGCGCACAGCGGCAACAACAGGGCCAATGTCATCATCAGTCGTCTCATCTTTTTGGGGTTTTAGGGAATGGAAAGGAGAGGTATTCCACCTGACGCCGTTCGTTGATGGTCAGGTGTGCGCTGGCTCCCAGGCTGGCTGCCAGGCGGGCTATGCGTTCGCTGGCGTCGTCGGCCAGCACGGTCTGCTGCAGGTCGTCGAAGGTGATGTTGCGTCCGGTGAGGCGCTGCAGGGCAGGGTAGTCGATGGCTTCGTCGCGTCCCATCATGGGAGCCCGCAGGAAGAGCGAGTCGGGCGTGGCCAGGGCGCGCCCCAGCTCGATCACCTTGTTCACCGAGAGCCACATCACGCTGTCCTCGGCCAGCCGCAACTGTCCGTTGACACTGACGCCCTCCACCTCGCCACTGAAGTTCATTACCGTGTAGCTGCGATGAGGTGGCTCCACCGGCGCCGGGTCCTCTGCCTCCGCCGGTGGCACATCAGGCGCAACAGCTGCCGGACGGCTGCTGTGACATCCTGCCAGCAACAACATCACCAGAAACAGTGACCAATATCCCCTGCTGGTTCGATATCTCCCGCCTTCGGCGTAATCCATTAATCCATTAATCATGGGGAATATAGAGTTTGTTTTCTAATGTTACAAGTCCTTTGCCAAAGTCGTTCTCTCCGAAGTTGACAAGCAGTCCTGCAGGTTTATTGAGTAATTCATAGACCGATTCCAGCAGTCCAGGCCCCAGTGTGTTGTACACTTCCATTGCCGCGCCCCGTAGGTCGTAGAGGAGTCTTGTTATGTGTTCTTCCATGAGAGGTGTTTTTACGGTTGGATTTCTGGATTACGCCGAAGGCGGGAGGTTTTAGTGGGAGATTGATTGGAGGTTTTGTTCGATCTCCGACAGGTGCTGGCGGAGGGTGTCGCTCTGGGGGTCGAGGCTGACGGCTTTTTTCATGTAGGGCAGCGCCTCGGCGTCGCGTCCCAGCAGGTGCAGGATCCAGGCGTAGGTGTCGAGGTTGTTGGCGTTGTCGGGCTGCGCTTCGATGGTACGGCGGCTCATCTGCTCGGCCCGCTCCAGCTCGTGGTTCTGCTCGGCGAGGTAGTAGGCATAGTTGTTGAGGGCCATCATGTTGTCGGGCTGCACTTTGAGCAGCTGGTCGAAGGCCTCCCAGCAGCGGTCGTAGCGGCCGGCGCGGTAGTGGCATTCGGCCAGCAGGCTGTAGGTCTCGGCCTCGAGGTATCCCTTGCTGAATCCCCATTTGACGGCGGGCTGGAGGGCTTCGATGGCGGCATCGTAGTGCTCGTGGCGCATCTCATAGAGTCCCACCAGGTAGTGGGGTAGGGTGTGGACGGGGAAGAGGCGGGCGGCGCGACGGGCGCGGTCGGCCATCTCGTCCTCGCGGGCCGGCACCTCGCTCAGGCTCACCAGCAGCACCTCCCACACCTCGTAGCGCGAACTGTCGCTCTGCAGGGCGAGGGAAAACTGGGTGGCTGCCTCGTCGTAGCGCTCCTGGCGCATCAGCATGTCGCCGTAGAAGAGGGCCGTCTGCGACGGGTCGCCCCCTTGTTGCACCACCTTCTCGAGCAGACGGAAGCAGATGTCGCGGCGGCTGCCGTAAAACTCCTCTTCGGTGTAGAACGAGGTGAGTATCTGCAGCTTCGATGCTGCGTCGAGCCTCGGGTTGGCGAAGGCCAGCACCATCTCGCTGTCGGCTTCGGCCTTGTGGCCCAGCTGCTTGTGATATTCGGCCAGCTGCACGTGGATGTATTCGTCGTCGGGGTCGGCCGTCAGTATGCGGTCGTAGTATAGGCGCGCTTTCTTGTAGTTCTTCTGCTGCATGTTCATCTGGGCCAGGATGGCCTGATAGCGCTTCTCGCGCGGCAGGGCCTCGGCCAGGGCTTCCATCTCGCGCAGCGCCTTGTCGTGCTTGCCGATGGCCTCCCATATGCGCTGCTTCTGGAGCGAGACGCTCTCGGTGACGCCCACGCGGCGCTCCAGCCGGTTCAGAGCCCCGATGGCCCCTGCGGCGTCGTTGGCCATGAGGTAGGCGTTCGACAGCTCGAAGTAGTAATCGGCCACGTCGGGCTGCAGCGCCACCAGGCGCTCCCAGGTGGAGGTGTGCAGCGCCGTGTTGCCGGCCCGCCGGCAGGTCTGCGCCAGCGCCAGCAGATACCACTGGTTGTCGCCCTGCAGCTCGACGGCACGCTGGGCGCAATGCAGCGCACTGTCGGTCCAGCCGCGCTGCAACAGCAGCTGCCCTTGCTCGTACCATGCCGCCGCCATCGTGGGTTCGTCGTGCGTGATTTGGGCAAAGGCCTCCAAGGCTTCGTTCTGATGGCCGGTCTCTTGCAGCGTCAGGGCGTCGATGAGCCGGCTGTCGCTCTTGAGGCTGGCTTCGCTCACTTCGCGGATGGGCGCCCGCCGGTAGCGGTCGGCCCCCGAGGGGGCGGGCTCGGAGCGCCGCGAGGCGCATCCCCACACCAGCGCCACGGCCACCGCCGCAAGCAGTATGTTCCTTCTCTTCATACCTGCTATAACAGACGAACCTTATTTTTATTGTGTCGCGTAGCAATAAAATATCGCCCTCATGTGCCCGCGGAAACAGCGTTCCGACTACGGCATTTCTTCAATTGTTTTACGCTTGTTTTACGCTTGTTTTACGGTTTAAAAGCGTAAAACAAGCGTAAAACAAGCGTAAAACAACCGTAAAACAGCCGGTCTTTATGCTGTGTCACAGCGGGTTGCAGAGGCCGTTTTTCCGGAGTTTTCTGTCGGTGGCCTCGGCGGAGCCGCTTCCGGATGCCGGCTAGGGGGCTTCGCCGACCCCCGGGCGATGGGGACGTCGGGGCGTTAAACATTCCTAAAAAATCACTTTTTTTTCTGCGGGTCAAAAAAAATACCTATATTTGCACCGTGAAAGAGTAGGCCGTAAAAGGCACAAAAGCCGTTTATGGCGTTGAGGGTGAGAAAGGTAAAACAAATTTGAAAAAACAAAATATTAAACCTCAAAATCTAATCAAAATGAAAAAAGCATTATTCGTTTTGGGTTTTGCCCTGTGCGCAACCTTCGCCATGGCACAAACCAACCGAGTTGACAAGACCTGCCAGCTCGGCCAGACCAACAAGGCCGCCGTCCAGAGCTCGGTCATCGAGCAGCCGGTCGACTACAAGGCCTCCATCTTCACCAAGGACGACGATGTGGTGTTGGCAAGCTTCGACTTCGCCGCCGGTACCATGCCCAGCACCAACTATGGCTCCACCTGCAAGGTGCAGACCGGTGACGTCATCGACGGTACTGCTGTCGCCGCCGCCGACGCTCACGGCCGTTCCGAAGCTGTCAGCTACTGGGTCTATGTTCCCGATAGCGCCACCTTCGTGAACCCCACCGGCACCTTCGCCACCGACTATCCTGAAGTCTTCCGCAGCCGCCTCTTCATCTGCCGTTACATGGGCGCCCGCAATGGTGTTGTCGACGGCAGTGGCAACGGCTTCATGCTCATCAGCCTCTCCGAGTTCCACGGCAACAACCAGGCCGTGAACACCTACTTCACCCTCCCCTCCAGCGTCGACCTGCAGGGCAACAGCCTGATCGACGTCATGTGGAAACAGGCCTATGCCAAGTACTACGACCAGTGCTTCATCGACTATAAGGTTGGCAACAACTGGCATTCGATTGAGGTCAACGTCGAAGGTATCGATGTCGACGTCAACGGCACCACCGGCTACGGCTACCGCGTGGCCACCCTGCCTCCCGCCGCCGTCGCCGGCCAGACCAGCATCGACCTGCGCTTCCGCAGCTATGCCGACGGTACCCTCTACTCCTATGGTTACTTCTGGGCTGTCGACGATGTGAAGGTTGTCGCCCCCGCCGCCAGCGCCCGCTGGAGCTTCAGCAACCGTGGCTACCTCAATGGTTTCTTCGGCACCCTGCCCCAGGGCTTCAACATCCCCATCTCCTATGTGATGTCGGTCCGCAACCGCGGTACTGAGAACCTCACCAACGTCAACATGCACCTCTACCACGTGGGCGAGACCGATCCCGTCATGACCCGCGCTCAGAGCAATATCCCCGCTGGCGACCCCGCCGAGTTCTTCACCCTCCGCTTCAACGAGAGCGGCTTCATGGATCCTACCCACGGCTTCACCAGCTGGGACACCGGCTACTGGTACCAAAGCGTTCCTAGCAACTACACCCACTATGGCGCCACCGACGCCGCTCTGGACGCTGCCGGCTTCGGCCGCGTGGGTCTCCCCACCACCACCACTGGTAAGAACCAGTTTGCTATCAGCGTGACCGCCAACGGCACCACCACCGCCAACCTGACCCGCATGCTCGACACCATGGCCTACACTGTTTCGGGCTACATGGATGTTGATCCTAGCTTCGGCCGCACCGTCCCCGGCTATCGTTGGTCGAGCGACAACGGCGTTGTCCCCGGCGGTTCCGAGTGGAGCTACCAGTTCTCGACCGGTAGTACCCCCGATAATTCCGGTTATGTCACCACCGACGGTGTCCACCAGTATGACAAAGAGTATCAGATGTACACCCGCTTCAACACCCCCAACGTGATCCCCACCGACGCCAACGGCCAGCCTTGGGTCATCCGTGGCGTTGAGTATGTCACCGCTACCACCCTCACCAGCGACCAGGTCAACGGTACCCAGATCACCCCGTTCCTTGATATTATGGCCCCCGGTTCGGATGGCAGCCTTGGCTTCCAGGAAATCAACACCGGTCTTGCTGGCGACGAGCACATCACCGTCGGCCCCGAGTCGGCTGTGCCCAGCCCTGAAGACAACTACACCTACTACACCCCCGATATGGATCAGCACGTGGTCAACGTTCTCTTCCCCGAGCAGCCCGAGCTTCTCCCCAACATGATGTACATCATGGGTTACATCAACGCTGAAGGTGGCCCCTTCGCCCTCGCCGGCACCGCCTACAGCTACCAGAACACCGACTCGACCACCGTCAGCTACCTCAATGAGCCCGACCTGGCCGACTACTACCTCCAGACCACTCCTTCCAACAAGGTGTACGATGCTTGGGCCTACGACCCCACTCAGGGCAGCCGTAACAACCCCGACAACCACACCATCTTCGGCTACAACATCGACAACTATCCTATGGTGCGTCTCATCGTTGGTCCCAAGATGACCATCCCCACCTATGAGGTCTATCTGGATTGCGGCAATGTCGAGGACGGCGAAGACACCAACTACTGGGTGTTCCGCAACGGCATCGGCGTTATGAACGGCATCCGCGACGTTGTCTCTGAAGGCAGCTCGCCCAGCTACTACTTCATCCCCGGTATCCAGGACGAGATGGATCAGACCACCGACGATGGCGAGTACTACATCGCTACCGAAGAGCTCGCTCCCCACATGGTTATCGATGCTATCGTGATTGATGGTGCCGACGGCAGCCACGAGGTCATCACCGACTTCGAGAACGACGACCGTATCGGTATGGTTGACTACACCGTCTACTGGGAAGGTCACACTCCTGGCGATGGTGCCGACGAGTGGGAGCCCGCCCTCGTGCGTAACTACTACAGCGTTGTGCTCCGCAACGTCCACCAGAACTACACCATCTCCGCTCAGACCAGCTACCACACCCTGGGTATCAGCAACGTCGAGGACTTCATCAACATGAGCCTCGCCCCCAACCCCGCCACTTCGCAGGTGCGCGTCAACGTCACCGGTTTCGCCGGCAAGGCTGACTGCAGCATCATCGACATGAGCGGCCGCGTGGTCTACAGCACCGAGATCAACGCTGGTGAGAACGTCATCAGCCTGAACAACGTGCCCGCTGGCGCCTACTTCGTGCGCGTCACCAGCGACACCTTCAGCAAGGTTGAGAAACTCATCGTCCGCTAATCCGCTTAGCTGACAATACAAAAAGAGAGCAGCCATCCGGCTGCTCTCTTTTTTTGTGCTCTCGGTTTAGGTTAGAGTACGTTGCCGAGTTGCTCTTTGATTTTCTCCAGCTCGTCTTTCATCACCACCACCAGGCGCTGAATCTCCACATGGTTGGCCTTCGAGCCTGTGGTGTTGATTTCGCGACCCATCTCTTGAGCCACAAAGCCGAGCTTCTTGCCACACACCTCCTCGTCGGCCATCGTCTGGCGGAAGTAGTCGATGTGCTTCTGCAGACGCACCTTCTCTTCGGTGATGTCGAGCTTTTCCAGATAGTAGATGAGTTCCTGTTCAAAGCGGTTTTCGTCGACATCCTTGATGGCGGCCTCGGCCATCATGCGGCGCAGGTGCTCTTTGACGCTGACGATGCGCTCGGCTTCGAGGGGAGGGATGCGCTGGAGCATCTGCTCGATGAGGTCAACGTGACGGTGGAAGTCTTGCTCGAGGACCGCCCCTTCGTGTGAGCGAAAGGCGTCGGTGGCGTCGATGGCCTGCTGCAGTCCCGCTTCGAACTGTTGCCAGCCGTCGTCGTCGAGTTCGTCGTCGCCGCCGCTGTTCCACAGGTCGCCCATGGTTACCAGGCTGTTGAGCAGCTGGTCGGTGCCGGTGCCGAGGCGTTTGGCAGCGGCCTCTACCAGTGCGTAGCGCGCAGCAAGCAGGTCGCTGTTGAGGGTGGCTCCGGCCGCGGTGCTCTCTTCGCTGACGGTGCACTCCACTTTGCCGCGTTGCAGCTGCCCCAGCAGGGTGCGGATTTCCAGCTCGCGCGAGCGCAGCAGGGCCGGCAGTTTTACAATGAGGTCGAGCTGCTTACTGTTCAGGGTCTTGATTTCGATGTTTAGTTTTCGTTCGCCTATGGCGCATTGCACCTTGGCGTATCCAGTCATTGATTTCATTTCCTATTGTATTATTAGTTTCTTGAATTCAGGTGTCGCGTAGCTCTTCAGGTTTCCGCAGCTGTCGTAGATGAAGTAGACCGCCGCGGTGCCGGGCCCGTCGGGGTGGTCGGCGATGAACTGTTTGGCGCGTTCCAGCCCCATCACCATGTAGGCCGTGGCCATGGCGTCGGCCAGCCAGCCTTCGCGCTCCACCACCGATGCGCTCAGCAGTGTGTGCTGCACTGGGTGGCCGGTGACAGGGTCGATGGTGTGCGAATAGCGCACGCCGTCGCGCTCATAATACTTGCGATAGCTGCCCGAGGTGACCACCGAGGCGTTGTGCAGTTTGATGGCGGTCTGCACCACGGGAAGGCTGGTGTCGTTCTCGGCAGGGCGTTCGATGCCTACGCACCAGGGGCTCCCGTTGGCTTTGGTGCCGCGGGCCACCACTTCGCCTCCGATGTCGACCAGATAGTTGTCGATGCCGTAGTGGTTTTCCAGCATCTGCCCCACCAGGTCGGAGGCATAGCCTTGTGCAATGGCGTTGAAGTCCAGTTCGGTGTCGTCATATTGGCGATGGTAGCGGCGGCCCTGCCATCCGATGTCGCCCCGTGCAGCCCGCAGTAGCTCGGCCAATGCGGTGCTGTCAGGCTCCTGCCGTTGGCGGAAGCTGAAGCCCCAAGCCTGTACCAAGCGGCCTACGCGCGGGTCGAAGGCGCCGTCGGTATAGTCCATCATCTCCTTCGATTGCGAGAGCAGGAAGAAGAGAACGTCGTCAAGGCTGTCGGTCTGTCCGGAGTTGAGTCGACGCAGCAGCGAACTGTCGACCCATAGCGACGCCGACTGGTCGAAGGCGCTGAGGAGTGAGTCAATCTGCGGCTGGAGGTTGCGCTGCTGTTCGTCGTAATACTTTATACTATAGTATGTGCCTTGCGCTTTGCCATAGAGTTCTGTGGGCTGTTGGCGCTGCTGGCATCCCGCCAGTGCCAGAAGTAACAATGACGGTACTAAAAAACGCCCGACACCGGAGTGCCGGACGTTTTTATTTTCTAATAGGTGCTTATTCATCGGTTGATGACAATCTTGCGGGTGGTCTGGCTACCGTCGGCGCCGTTGATGCGGAGCATGTAGGTGCCGGCAGCGTAGTTGCCAAGATCGAGTTGCATGCTATTGCCGTTGGCCTGGCGGTTGATGACCTGCTGTCCAAGGGCGTTGAAGAGGATTACCTCATCCATGGCAGCGGCGCTCTCGATGTTGATGTAGCGGCTGGCAGGGTTGGGGTAGATGTTGACCTGCAGCGTCTCGACATCGTCGATGCCGACGTTGGCGGTAACGGTAATCCAGTTGATGGCCGTACAGGAGAGGGTGGAACCGTGGCGGGCGGTCGACTCGAGGCGCACGTCGGTGTTGTGGTTCACAGTCAGCTCAAGCGAGTCGGTCGAGGAGCGGAGCTCGTCGTTGATATACCATTTGTAGCTGCTGATGGGGTCGCTGTCCTCGGTGGGAACGGCGTGCAGCACGGTGCTCTCGCCGGGTTGCAGCATCCACTCGCCCACGATGTCGATGACCGGGGTCTTGTAAACAGTCAGATTCAAGGTGCCGATCTGCAGGCATCCGTTGGCGTCGCGCTCGTCGAGGGTGTCGCGGTAGATGCTGGTCTCGGTGTAGGTGTTGCCGTCGAAGTCGCTCCAGGTGTAGCTGTCGCAGACCGTGGCGCTCTGGTTGATGATGGTGTTGTGGTTGACAACCAGTTTCACATGGACGATGGAGTCGTAGCAGCGCTCAATGTTGTTCTGCTTGTGTTCCTCGTGGATGATGTCCTCGTCGCAGCTCTGGGTGAGGGTGAGCCAGCTGCCGTAGCGGCGGTCGGCACGGAAGCGGAAGCGCTCACAGACGGTGGTATCGATGCTGTCGGCGCGGAAGCGCTGCTCGGGGATGTTGAGGTCGAGGTTGAGGGTGCGGTAGGTCTTGCAGCCCGAAGCGATGGAGATGAGGTATTCGCCGTTCTCGGGGTTGGTGGTGTAGTAGCCCGGGGCGGTGAAGGTGGCGGTGGCGTTGGTCCACGAGTTGGTGGTGCTGTTGTAGCTACGGTAGGTGTAGTTGTAGCTGTTGCCGCAGTAATACTGGTCGAGGGTGTCGGCCTTGTCGTAGAAGGTCAGCGAAAGGGTGTAGTTGTGGGTGCAGCCGTGGACGGTGTCTTCGATGCTGACGGTGTAGACGGTGTCAGTGGTGAAGAGGTACTGGCTGGCGGCGCCGGGCAGAGGCAGCGTGGGGTTGCTGGTCTTCCAGTTGTAGCTGTCGCCGCATTGGCGTGCAAAGGTGGTGTCGTATTCCTGACCCGAGTAGACAATCTTGATACCGGCCATACTGTCGCAGTTGCCGATGACGCTCGAATAGAGGTGGTAGTGGGTGTTGGTGTCGGTGTACACATGACCGTTCCAGGTGTAGGAGCAGCTGGCGTTGATGATAGTAGGCTCAAGGTTGGTGCTATCGCTGATACTGGTCACGATGGTGACATCATAGGCATCGTGGTGCTGGCAAGCGGCCGTCTCGGTTGCGGAGACAGGGTAGGTACCATAAGTGCTGTCGTGGACGTAGAGGCCGCTGGTGGTAATGGCGCTGCTCCAAGTGGGAGTGTAGCTGTCGCAAGCCACCACCTGGGTGGTGTCGTACTGCTGGCCGTTGAAAGCGGTGACACGCAGACGTATCACGCTGTCGCACTGTCCCACGACAGTCTTCAGGTTTTTCACATGAATCTCATAGTCGGCGATGGGCACGTTGCCCCATTGGTAGACGCAGCCGGCGGTGACTTCCTCGATGGGAAGGTTGAGATATTCGGGGTTGATGGTGAGATTGATGACGTTGTGGTAGGTGCAGCTGCCGTCGGTGATGGTGGTGTCGATGGTGCGCGAGGCAGTGTAGACATCGCCCCAAGGAGCAGTGAAGCTGCCGCAGGTCTCGATGGTGCGCACGGTGTCGATGCTGGCCAGGGTAACGTTGATCTTCACGATGCTGTCGCAGCCACCGGTGCTGACAAGCGTGTCAAGGAAGGTGCCCATGGTGGTCCATTCCTGGCTGTTCCAAGTAACGCTGCAGGAACCCTGCAACTCGATGGCGGTGGTGGTGTCGATATAGGTCGACAGTTTGGTGAAATTGAGCACGAAAGTAGTGTCGGCAGTGCTGTACAGTACTACGGTGTCGGTGCTGTACGTTTGGTTGTTGCGTGGCCAAGTATAGACCTGACAGGAGGTGACGCTGTCAACTTTTACAGAGTGCCCGGGCAGGTTCTGAGCAAATACGGTCGGCAGACATACAAAGGCCATTAACAGACTCAATAATGCTTTTTTCATCATGTTTGTATATGTTTTTATTATTATTATCTTTTTGTGTTCTAAATCCTTGCGCTCAAAAAACCTTTTTTTGGTTCTTTGAGAAGAATATGCAAAGATAACACTTTTTTTTTAATTGAATAAAATTAAATAAAAAAAAGCGTTTTTTAAGACTATTTAATAACAGCGTGTGATAGCTAGGGTCGTAGTGTCAGTTCGGCGATGTTTTCGACATGTTGCGTGTGGGGGAACATGTCGACGGGCTGGATACGTCCTACGTCGTATCGCTCTGCCAGTAACTGCAGGTCGCGAGCTTGGGTGGCAGGGTTGCAACTGACGTAAACAATTTTGCGAGGGACGGCTTCGAGCAGTTGCCGCACCACGCTCTCATGCATCCCCGCACGTGGTGGGTCGGTGACCACTACGTCGGGACGACCGTTGGCAGCAATGAATTCGGGGGTGAGTACACGGGCCATGTCGCCGGAATAGAAGACGGTGTTGCTAAAGCCGTTGCGTGAGGCATTGACACGGGCGTCGGCGATGGCCTCTTCTACATACTCGATTCCCACCACTTTCTTGACCTGCGATGCCAGAAAGAGGGCGATAGTGCCGGTACCGGTATAGAGGTCATATAGTGTGTCGGTGGGCTGCAATTCAGCAAGTTCGGCTACGTAACTGTAAAGGCGTTGGGCTTGCTGAGAGTTGGTTTGGTAGAACGACTTGGGGTTGATGATGAAGCGAAGCGGGGCGTCTTGTTCGGGGCGCCAAGGAGTCATTTCCTCTTCAATATGGTCGTCGCCGAAGTAGGTGTGTACATCCAGATCACCGTATGAGTCGTTTAATTTGGTGTTGATAATATATTGAAGTGATGTAATTTGCGGGAACTGAGCGTGCAGCATGTCGAGCATCGGAAGTATCGGAGCGACATCCTCTTGAGCCACCACCACAATCACCATCCAGTGACCAAGCGTACTGTTGCGTATGATGACATTGCGCAGCAGCCCAGTATGGTTTCGGATATCGTAGTAAGTGAGACCGTTTTCGAGGGCATAACCGCGTATTGCGAGTCGGATGGCGTTACTGGGGTCGGATTGAAGAGCGCAATGCTCGATGTTGAGCACTTTGTCGAACAGCTGCGGGATGTGAAATCCCAAGGCTCCTTCATGGGTTGGCTCGGCAGTTGGATCGGTACGCCAAGCACGTGTCGAGAAGGTGAACTCCAGCTTGTTACGATAGTAATAGATGTTTTCTGACCCACAGATGGGGCGCATCTTCGAGCAGTCGACATTACCCAGCCGTTCCAAGTTGTCGCGCACTTGCCGTTGCTTGGCCTCCAGCTGAGCCTTGTAGTTCATCGTTTGCCATTTGCATCCGCCGCACACGCCGAAATGGGGGCATACGGGGTCAACCCGTAGCGGACTCATAGTGTGGAACTTCACAGCCCGCCCTTCGGCGTAGTTTTTCTTCTTCTTGTAAAGCTGGATGTCTACAACGTCGCCGGGGACGACGAAGGGGACAAACACCACCATTCCGTCGACTCGCGTCAAGGCCATTCCTTCGGCGCCGGCGTCGGCTATGGTGACATGCTCAAGTAACGGTAATGCTTTGTTTCTGCGGCTCATGGTTCAAAATAAGTATAAAAAAAAGAAGTATCTTCCGGTACTTCTTTTGTTTAGCAATGCCGTTTCATTTTAGCGCTCGTCGGAGACGGTCAGTCTCTTGCGGCCTTTGCGACGGCGTGCGGCCAGCACTTTTCTACCGTTGGCGGTAGACATTCTCTTGCGGAAACCGTGCTTGTTGACTCTTTTCCTCGTCGAGGGTTGAAATGTTCTCTTCATAATATCTTGTCTTTATTTTGTTTCTTTTGTGTCTTTTGGAGACTATTTCGCCTCAAAAATGGAAGTGCAAAAGTACATAAAAAAATTAATACGGCAATAAAAATTTCATTGCAAGATGGAATATTTTTGTTTAAAACACTGTTAATAAGTAAGAAATGCAAAGTAAATAAATTCTTTTTTTCTCAATCAAAAAATAATTTGTACCTTTGCACATCCAATTTACAATGTGAAAAGTTGTTAATTTGGGTTAAAAGAGAACAACAGATGGATAAGAAAGAATTTAACGACAAATTATCGCATCACGAGGCGTTCACGTCGCAAGATCGTGGCTGGTTGCGTGCTAAGGTCGCCCAGTATCCCCATTCTTCGGTGTTGGCCACCCTGGCGCTGCTGGCCGACCATGCTTTTGAATTTGATACCCCCGAGGAGCAGCGCGCTGTGGCTATAGCTATGTGCAATTCGCACGGGCTCAACGCTATGATGGGAAAAGCAAAGGCGACTACCGCCGAAGCGCAACACTTCGATATCCTCAACGAAATCAATACGTTCCAGGAGGTTTCGTTTAAAACCGCACCCAAAAGTGTCATTTTGTCGAATTTTCTTCAGATTGCCACTGCCGAAGGGCAGGAAATCGAAGGCGACGAGGCAATGCCAGCCGAGACAAAGGACAAAAAGAGCCTCCATGCTGATGCTTCGTTAGGTACTGAAACGCTGGCAGTTATACTTGAAAAGCAGGGTAAATTCGATAAGGCGATTTCGATTTATGAGAATTTGTTGATGCGTAATCCCGAAAAAAGTAGTATTTTTGCACCCCGAATCGAACGTTTACGCGCATTATTGAATAGTAAATAAAATAATAATAGAACGAACATGTACACCTTTATTGTCATCCTGATTATCGTTGTGTGCGTTTTGCTTGCACTGGTTGTCCTCGTGCAGAATTCGAAAGGCGGTGGACTTGCGGCCAATTTCTCAGCTCCCACCCAGGTGCTCGGCGCCCGTCAGTCGGCCGACTTTATCGAGAAAGCCACTTGGTGGCTTGCCGCCATTCTGGTGGTTCTCTGCCTTATCGCAACGGTTTCTATTCCCCACCACAGCGCCGACAACGCTATCAACACCGAGGTGACGACTCCGGCTGCCACTGCCCCCGTGCAGGCTGCCGCTCCTGCCGCCACTCCTGCTCCCACCGCCGACCAGCAGTAATCCGTGGCCGCTCCCAGTGTAGAGCAGACTGTTACCAGGCTCATCCTCTCGCACTTCCCCCATGTCCCCACCGACGGACAGAGGGAAGTGTGTGTTGCTATGTCGCATTTCCTCTACGACAGCGACCCTCGTTCGGCATTCCTTTTGCGTGGCTACGCCGGCACTGGCAAGACATCATTGGTGTCGGCCCTCATACAGACGCTGCCGCAGGTGCGAGTCAATTGCGTCCTGCTGGCGCCCACGGGCCGTGCCGCCAAGGTCCTTAGCAACTATTCGCACCGCCCTGCTTTCACCATCCACAAGAAAATCTATATGACCGCCACCGATGCGTCGGGAGCCATACGCACCGTGCGGGCCATCAACAAACACTCGCATACTCTCTTCATCGTCGACGAGGCTTCGATGATAGGCCTCGAACCCACCGGCACCCGGCAAAGCCTGCTGGAGGATTTGATCGACTATGTCTATGACGGGAACCACTGTCGCCTTATGCTCATCGGCGATACCGCCCAGCTTCCGCCCGTGGGTCAGACCGAAAGCCCTGCCCTCGACGAGCGTTTTCTAAGGGCTTCCTACAACCTCTCGGTCACTTCGGGCGAACTGACCGAGGTGGTTCGTCAGCAGCAACTCTCGGGCATCCTCACCAATGCCACCTCGCTCCGAGGACAGATAGCACAGATGGGGCATGCCGACGAAGCGCAGCTGCCGCTCTTCTCGGTTGCTCCAGATGTGGTAAACCTTGTGGGTGAGGATCTTATGGAAGTGTTGTTCCGTGAATATGAGGGTGCTGCGCTCGAGGATGTCGTGATTGTCACCCGTAGCAACAAGCGCGCCAACCTGTTCAATCAGGGCATTCGCGCCAGCGTGCTCTTCCGCGAGCAGGAGGTCAACGCCGGCGACTATCTCATGGTAGTGAAAAACAACTACTTCTGGCTCGATGACGACAGCGGGATAGGCTTTATCGCCAACGGCGACATTGTGGAGGTGCTCAGCGTGCGCAACGTGCAGGAAATCTATGGTTTTCGCTTCGCCGATGCAACCATCCGCTTTGTGGATTATCCCGACGAACAGCCGCGTGACTGCAAATTGCTACTCTCGACGCTCTACAGCGAGTCGCCTTCGCTGACGGCCGAGGAACAGTCGAGGCTCTACACCACCGTCATGGAAGACTATGCCGACCTGCCAAACAAGGCCGACCGCCTGCGTGAACTGCGGCAAAATCCATACTATAACGCTCTGCAAGTCAAGTTCTCATATGCGTTGACCTGCCACAAGACCCAGGGCGGCCAGTGGCGTACGGTGATTATCGACCAGGGCTTTCTGCCCCCCGACATGCCTCTTGACCGCGAGTGGTTGCGCTGGCTCTACACGGCGTTTACCCGTGCCACCGAGCGCGTCTATCTGCTCAACTTCGAAAACCGTTTCTTCGGGAGTTGAAGCAAGCCCGTAATTCCCCGCTTTTAACACCGTCCTGTCTACGGCATTTCTTCAATTGTTTTACGGTATTTCTTCAATTGTTTTACGCTTTTTATAGAAGAACAACCGTAAAACAATTGAAGAAATACCGTAAAACAGACGGTTTCAGGGCTGCTTTTGCTGCGCCACCACAGGGGCAGCATATGTTTCAATCATGATGCGTCGCATGTCGGGGTGCGGCAGCGAGTAAAGGTGTTGCAGGAAGCGGGTGTGGGTGAGTTCGGTGTAACGACCTTGCAGGTTGCGCCCAGTCAAGAGGCTGTATGCCACATAGTTGGTTGGCATCAGGTGGTAGTTGTCTTGTATCTTTCGGTCGAGTACGGCCGCGACATGGTCGCAGAGGTTCTCGCCAGGATTGGGTTGTAGGTCGTTGATCGTCAGTGGCATGCCAATGCTAAGGTGCACCTTGCCTTTCGGGCTGATGATGCCTGTGACGACGCTTTTCAGGTCTTCGAGAGGGGCTTTCTGGTAGCCTCCGTTCTGCTTGCAATAGAGTTCGTTGGCTTTCATCACGTCGCAGGGGTCCCACTCGTAGCTGATGGTGAGTGGCACTATGTGGAGGTTGGCCAGTGCTTCGACAGGGTCGCTGCCTTCGGCGCCGAGGGTGAGCATCTTGATAAGTGCCGGGGCAGTCGTATCGTGGCCGTCTTTTGCCCGTCCGTTGTTTTGTGCAATCCATACAGACTGGCGCTGGTTGACGATGAGGTCGTGCAGATAGTCGGAAAGGTGTTTCAGACTGTTGTAGAATGCCCTTGGATTACCACCTCGAGGCATGGGAATCAACTTGTTGCTTCGGAAGAGGTCTTCCAGAACCGGCATCATCAGAAGGTTGTTTCCGAAGACGATATGCGAGGTGTTGCCTCGATGCTCAAGGAGAAGTAGTTGCAGTAGGAAGGCGTCGAGTGTGATGTCGCGATGGTTCGAGATAAAAAGGTAGGGCACTCCTCGGCGCAGGTGTTTCAGACCCGAGTGGGTGAAACTGGTGGTCGTGGTTTGGATGATGCGGTGGATGGCGTCGCTCATCAAGGTTGACTGGAACTGATATACGCTTTTGATATCCAGTGTTTTCTCCTTTATCTGGGCGATGTCGGCATTGGGGTAGATGAAGCGGATGGCCTGGGGGAAAAGGTCCCATGCGGCAATGCGCTGCATGGCAGTGGGAATCTCTGCGTCGGAATAAGGACGAAGGTCGTCAAATGAGTTCATTTACAAAAGGTTGTCGATAAGGAGGTCAAGGCTTTTTTTAGGGTCGGCACCTTGATACAGAATCTGATATACGGTTTCGGCAATAGGTGTGGGGTGTGGAGTCGGCATGTCGTGCACGACTTGTGCTGAGTAGTATCCTTCGGCTACCATACCGGTGGCGCGGAAATGCTCTGCCGGACTGATGCCGTGTGACACCGCCTCGCCGAGTGCGCGATTGCGGCTGTGACGCGAGAAACAGGTGACAATCAAGTCGCCTAATAGTTTGAACGTCAGTCTGGTTTCGGGAAGGATGCACTGAAGTTCGTGGGCTGCGGCTGTGGTGAGCATAGCCACGAGATTGTCGCCGTACCCTAGTCCGGCAGCCAGTCCAGCGGCTACGGCGTAGACGTTCTTGGTGAGACCGCACAGTTCGATGGTCTGCACCTCGTCGCTTACCGAAGTGTGAATGTAACTGCAGCCAATAGTCTCTGCTACTTCATTGGCCAGCAGTCGGTTGGACGATGCAATGGTGAGAAAAGTGGGTTTGCTTTCGGCCACCTCTTCGGCGTGGCTAGGACCGCTGACGACGCAGATTGACTCGGTCGGCACGTTTAGTTTCTGTTGCAGATATTGTGTTACACTTAGTTGTAAATCAGGGATATATCCTTTGATGGCCGAGACGAACCGCTTGCCGCTATAGGCTTCGGCGGGCAGTTGGCCAAGTGTTTCGGAAGCATAGATAGAAGGCACCGCCAGCACAATCAAATCGCTGGCGGCGACGATGGTGGCAAGGTTGTTGCTGACGTGTATCCGTGTGTGGTCGAGTTGCAGCGAAGTCAGGTGACGTGGGTTGCGCCCGGTGGTAGCCAGGCTGTCGCGCACTTCGGGATTGCGTACCCACCACTGGATGTGTTGTTGCTGGTGTTCGAGTAATATTTTCACTAGCGCGGTAGCCCAGCTACCGCTGCCAATCATTGCTATCATTCTGATATTATTTGTTTTCGGTGTCTGTATGGCACATTTCCACCAGACATTTGACGATGCAAAGATACGAAGAATATTTAGAATTTATAACGTTCTATTGTTAAAGGTAGTTAAATTGATATATAAAGAAGCCGCGACAAATAAAAACTTGTCGCGGCTGGTGAACACTTGTGTAGGGTGTATTGCTATCTTTTAACGATGCGTTTTACAGTGGTGTAGTCGGGTGTGGTGAGACGGACGAAATAGGCTCCGGCAGGCAGTTCGCTGAGGTCGATGTCGGTGTGGTTGGTCGTCAGCATGCGGTGTCCGCTGACGTCAATCATCTCTACCGTTACCGTTCCTTCGGCTTTGATATGCAGCGTGTTGTATGCAGGGTTGGGGTAGACCTCGACCATCGGGGTGCAGTTGCCGCTTTGCGGGTCGATGCCGACGTGCGCGCAGGGCCATTCGATGAAATGGGTGCCGGCGTTCAGGTAGGCATATTCTATATCGACTAGCGTCTCGTTGTGTTGGTTCCGGATGGCGTAGTTGATGTAGCGGTCGGTGCCGCCGCCGCTGTGCCATACAGCACGCACGTCGTGCGGTGCCACGGGGATGGTTATCTCGCCTTCGGTGCCGCTCTCAAGCCGTGCGATGCCGAATATGTAGCCGCCGAGCGACTCAAGACTCAGGTAGGCGCCACCATCCCAACCGCTGCCGTGTGTGGCTTCCATCGTTACCGTCAGTGGGCACATATCCTCCACGTTGAAAGAGGACTGGATGGCTTTGACAGTCATTGTTTCTCCGCCTTGTGTGAAAGTGATATAAGCTGTGCGCTCTTCATTGCCGTCGTTTGGTGCGGCAGAGAGGCGTACGCGGAAAGCGCTGTTGAACTCGACTTGCTCGACTGTCAGCCAGTCAGCATCACTGTTGACATTCCAAGGGGTGTTGATGGCGTAGTTGGGAGCGAAAAGGAACGAGTCGATACCGCCTTCGCGATCGAAGAGGAAGAGGGTGTCGGTGATGCGCATGCTATACTCGGGCACGGCACCGATGAGGGCGGCGTTTTGCAGGTTGAAGGTATAGGTCACGTTGCCGCCAGCACCTCCGTGTCCGGGGCTGATGGAGTCGACGCGGTAGAAGCCGTCGCCGATGCCGCTCCATCCGAAGTTGAAGTGCAGGTAACCGCGCTCGTCGTAGCCGTCGCACACAAAACCGTGGCCTCCTTGCTCGGCGGCTCCGGTATAGATAATGGGATGATGCAGGTCGAGCTCGGCGATGAGCAGGTCGCGCCACTCCTCGTCGGTGTAGCCATAGTCGCGGAAGACGGGGTACATATCGTGGCTGTAGCCGAAATAGTCTTTCAGCGAGTTGTCGATGCTGGCGTATCCAGGCATGCCTATCAGACCTAAAGCACCGCTGCCGCCATCATCGGCGGTGCCATAAACCATCTCCAAGCTGACGCCTACGTGGTACATCAGTTGGGCTACGGCGTGGCGTTCGGCTTCGGGCGACCACACCGTCGGCTGGTCGGGCATTTGCGACCATGCGTAGGCAGTGTGTCCGAAGTCGGCGCTTTGCTGGCCGTAGCGTGGGTGGTCGTAGCTGTGGCTGCCGATGCCGATGGCGGGATGGTTCCAATACTTCATCATCTGGGCTTGTGCGGTGGCGGCGCATCCGGTGTAAGTATTGCCGAAATAGTTGTCGTAGGGTGTCATCTCATTATACGGGGCATCTTGGTCCCAATGGGTGGTCAGCAAGGGAGCCAGGGAACCGCTCTTGGTGGCGGCAGGGGCAATGCCTTGCTGCAGGTCGGACCACAGGGCGACCGAAGCGGCGTAGGGTAGGCCGTCGTTGGCACGCAGCCATTCGATTTGTTGCTGGTAGGAGGTGAGCCACTCGTCGAGTTGCACGGGCAAATGTGCGGGATCGACGCTGCCGGTGGTCGAGTAGGCCAGTATCGGATACGAAGCATCGTCGGCGGCCACCATCACCCATCCACCAGTGGGACAGCTGAAGAGATAGATGCCATCGTAGTTCCATGGGGTTGGATTTAACTCCAATGCCGCTGTGGATTTGTCCTGGGGCGCCACAGCTTGCCAGAAGGTGCCTGCTACCGTTCGGGCACGTTTGGGCGTCACTGGCTCGGCCGAAGCCCCTACGGTAAAAAGAAGATACAAGCAGCTAAGAGCAAAAAAGATGGTGCGTTTCATATTTGACCTCCTCTCGTCTGGTGGAACATTATCTCGTTAATATTGAGCATGGTCCTCATCTGTCCGTCGTTGATGGGCATTGTGAAGGTGTTGGTGCTCTTGTCGTAGACCATTGTCCTGTTAGAACCCGCTCCTTTCCTTTTGAGTATTAGTTTGTCGCCATCAAATGTATAGGTATAGAATTCGGTGTCGGTTTCCCGTTGCGATGCAGTGGGTGAATTGGGAACGTCAATGATATAATCAATAAATAATTCGGCATTCGTCTCGTCCAGGGCGTCGAGAATTATGATAATGCTGATGTCCATATTGATGTTGTAGCCTTGATAGTTGAACGTGTAGGTGTTGTCACCTGTAGCTTCCCAGCTTGTGCCGCTCATGTCGATGAAGGTTGGCTCGGGTTGCTCTGGTTCGTCAGGCCCGCAACCGGATAGGCCAAGGCTCATAATACTGGCCACGACCAATGTGGCCAGAAGGTTAATAGTCCTTTTCATGCTTGTACGATTTGTTTATATTCATATATTATATTAACGCAAAACAGTCTTAAATCTTACATTTCTTCTGCATTTCTTTTGCATTTCTTTTAGAATTATAAAAGAAATGCAAAAGAAATGCAGTTAAACGGTTGAATAATAGTCGGTTTTGAATGGTTGTTTTGTTTGTCCGGATTGTTGGGCATGCAAATATTGAGGGGAAACGAGTGCTTGTAAGAAAGCAAAAAGAAGGTGGACCTTTAGGTTCCACCTTCTTTTTGTTGATGATTCAAAAGACCTTATTTCTTTTTGGTCTTTTTCTGGGCGATGAGGCTGCTGCCGGCTTTGAATTTGGCAACTTTCTTGGCGGGAACCTTAACGGGCTTGCCGGTCTGGGGGTTCTTGGCGGTGCGGGCCTTGCGCTCCACAACGCTGAAGGTACCGAAGCCAATGAGGGTCACCTTCTCGCCTTTGTTCAGCTGCTCCTGGATGGTGGCGAAGCAAGCGTTCATAGCCTCTTTAGCGGCCACTTTGGTCATGCCGGCCTTGGCGGCCATGGCGTTAACAAGTTCGGTTTTGTTCATAATGATTTTGTTTAAAAGGTTATTAAATGTTTGATTTATTTCACGCTGCAAATGTATGAAATTTTTTTGATGTGCAGCAAAAAAATTTTTACATTTTTTTCACCTTTTTTTATTTGCTTATTTATAAGTATCTAATTTCCAGTCGATTAATTTATTTCCTCGAAGGAAATCTTCGATGCTATTTTTCTTTTTTCCAGCCATTTGGAGGCTTAAAATCTCCACAAAACCGTCTGTTACTGCGATTTTCAACACCTTTTTTCCATCACAAATCAGCGTGTTTCTCTGTGTGGTAGGCGCTTTTTGGAAGGATGTCTCGAACACCTTGAAGGGGATTGTTTCACCTTGAGGCGAGCAAAGTGTGAGTGTGGCAGCGGGGTAGGGAGAAAGACCTCGTATGAAATCAACCACTTGCTGTCCGGGTTGGTTGAAATCGATTCTGCAGTCGTCTTTAAAAATCTTTGGGGCGGGACAGGGCTCCCCTTCTTGGGGGTGAGGGCTGAGGGTGCCGTCGGCCAACCCGTCGAGGGTGCGCACCACGAGGCCGCGTCCCATCGTGGCCAGTCGGTCATGCAGCGTCCCTGCTGTGTCGTCGGGGGCAATGGGCGTGCGTTCTTGCAGCAGGATAGCTCCCTCGTCGATATGATGGTTGAGCAGGAACGTGGTGATGCCGGTCTCTTTCTCGCCCCGTATGATGGCCCAGTTGATGGGCGCTGCGCCGCGGTAGCGTGGCAGCAGCGAGGCGTGGAGATTGAAGGTGCCGCGAGGTGGCATATTCCACACGGCCTCGGGAAGCATGCGGAATGCTACCACTACGAAGCAGTCGGCGTTGTAAGAACGTAGCTGACCAAGGAAGTCTTCGTCGCGCAGTCGCTCGGGTTGCAGCAGAGGAAGGTTGTGGTCGAGGGCATATTGCTTGACAGGGCTGTAGATAACCTTCTGCCCGCGGCCTGCCTGTCGGTCGGGAACAGTAACCACGGCTGCCACGTCATGCGACGAATGGCAAATGGCGTCGAGGCTTTCGACGGCAAAATCGGGGGTGCCGAAATAAACAATACGCATTACTATCCTTTATATAAAGCGCACATCTTTAGTGCTGTTATAGCACCTTCCACACCTTTGTTCCCATGCTTGCCACCGGCACGATCCTGTGCTTGCTCCATAGTGTCGCAGGTCAGGACGCTGAAAATAATAGGTTTTCCGGTCTGGAGGGATACATTGGTAAGTCCTTGAGATACGGCCTGACAGATAAACTCGAAATGGCGGGTTTCTCCTTGTATGACACATCCAATGCAAATAACAGCGTCAATGTCGTCATTATTAGCTAGCCAGTTTGCAGCGCACGAGAGCTCATAAGTGCCAGGGACTGGTAAGAGAGTGATGTGCTTTACACCGTGTTCTTTTAAGGTCTTTTCGGCACCATCTCGCATGGCTGTTGTTATCTCTGGATTCCATTCGGCATATGCAATAGCTATATGGTAGTTTTTTCCATCAGGTACTGCTTTGGGGTCGTAGTCGGAGAGGTTGGTCTTTTTCATATAATGTATAATGTTGTCAGAAGTCTTTGTGGTTAATGACCGTAGGTTGATTCTTGGGCCGTTTCTTACCTTCACGGATATGGCTTTCGTCGGCTTTGTATTCCAGCTTCTTTCCGTGACGGGGCTGTGCTATGCCGAAATAACTCTTGTCGAGGTGCAGCCGACGGGTACGGAGTGAGTGACTGTTGAAGTCGAGAATCCACTCGGGGTCGAATGTCTGGTAGAGGAAACGGCATTCGAAGTGCAGATGCGGTCCTGTGCTGTTGCCGGTACTTCCGCCGAGTCCCAGCACATCGCCGGCACTTACCTCTTGGTCTGTGCTGACGTTGATTTTCGAAAGGTGCCCGTAGAGGGTTTCCAACCCGTTGGAGTGCCGAACGACGACACAGTTGCCATAGCCGCCCATACGTGATGCCACCCGCACCGTGCCTCCGAAAGCAGCATAGACGGGATCGCCGGTGCGCAAGGCGATATCGACTCCGTGATGCCCTCGACGCCATCGCCATCCGTAAGGGCTGGATTTTACTCCGCGTACAGGAAAGCAGAAGTCGGTGGTATCGCGAACCAGTACCAGGTTGATTTCGTCGGGCATCATGTCGAGCTGGGTGCGCCCCATGGGGTTGACCCGATTGTGGGGGAAAGCATCGTACCATAAGGGCACCATGCCGGGCAGCACGGCTTTTGTCTCGTTGGCGACGGCCTTTTGCTCGGGAGCAGGGAGTGGCTTGCTTTTGCTCACCGGCCGGACAGCCTTCTCTTTAGGTTGAGGCTTTGGTGCCGGTGCCTTTGCCGTCTGCTCGAGGCGCAGGGCGATGATTGAGTCGTAGTAGGACAGTTGTGCGTTGGCGCCTAAGGGGAATGCCAGCAACAGCAGCAGAACAATCATGCGTCGCAGTCGGGCGATGGGGATGCCCAGCTGTTCACGGTATTTGGCCACCGTGCGGCGTGCCAAGGGCAACCCTTGGCTGTTGAGCAGTTTGGCCAACGCATCGTCGGAGAGCGGAGCCTGCTTGTCTTCGTTGTCGATGGCCTCGGAGAGCCGTTGCTTGATGGTTTCGATGGCCACTTCTTCGCCTCCGTCGGTGGCCATCCCTTTCGAGAAGCAGTCTTTCAGCGGGATGGTGCCATAGTCGGTCTGCAGGTATTTGCTGTTGGCCATTCGCGAAATGGTGCTGATATCGAGGCCCGTGGCTTCGGCCACTTCGCGTTGCCGAAGGGGTACCAGCTGGTCGGGGTCGCCGCTGAGCAGGAATTGACGCTGGTGTTTGACGATATAACGCATGATGCGCACAATGGTATCATGACGTTGCTGCAAGAGGTCGATGAATCCTTGTGCGTCAGCTTGTTTCGACCGCAGGAATTGGATGGTGGCGCGGTCGCCTTTGTTCTGCTCCATCTCCTTGAGCATGTCGGCATAGTAGTCGTTGATGCTGAGGCGTGGAAGGTGGCTGTCGTTGAGGTAGAACTGCAGCTGTCCGTCGTGCTGGGTGAGTACGATATCGGGAATGACGGCGGCAGCGGTATGGTTGTCGGCATCGGTCGAGCCGACGGGTTTGGGGTTGAGGTGACGGATGATGTCGGCCGCTTGGGCGAACTTTTCTTCGTCGATGCCCATCTCCGTGCAGATGTGTTCGTAGCGGTGGCTGGCGAAGTCGGCGAAGTGGTTGCGTATGATGGCAATGGCTTCGGCCAATCCCGCTGGTTCCGGGTAATCGGAGTGCTCCGATTGCTTCCTTTCCAGCTGCAGAAGCAGGCATTCCTGCAGGTTGCGTGCACCGACGCCGGCGGGGTCGAGGCTCTGTACGATTTGCAGCGCCTCCTCCATCTCCTGGGTCGAAGCTTCGAGGTTCTGCCTGAAGGCGAGGTCGTTGGCTATCAGGTCCAGGTCGCGGACCAGGTATCCGGCGTCGTCGAGGGTTCCTATAATCTCGGTGGCGATGGTTTGCTGGCGGTCGGTGATGGGGCGCAGTGCCAGTTGACCCAGCAGGCGTTCGGTCGACGATTGGCTGTCGCCCACCACATACTCGTGACGCACCACGTTGGGGTCGTACTCCTGGTGTTCACGGTAGTCGTAGTCGAAGGCGTCGTCGTCGTCGCTGCTGTCCCAATCCGACCCGTCGTTCGAGGCGGCCGGCAGCGACTCGGTGTCGCGCTCTTCAGCCTCCAGCAGCGGGTTTTTCTCCACCTCCTCCTTGATGGCTTGCTCCAAGTCAGTGACGGGCAACTGCAACAGTCGCATCAACTGTATCTGTTGAGGCGAGAGTTTCTGTTGCAGTTGCTGTCGCTGTACTTGTTTCATTTTTTTCTGTCTGTCAACGAACGATATCCATCTCGGCGATGAGGTTCTTGGCGCCGGCATAGATGTCGATCACCCACAGCATGTAGCGGCTGTCGAGGCAGATGCAGCGCTGCAGGTTCTCTTCGAAGTCGATGTCGCCGCTCATGGCCTCGCTGTTGCCGTCGAAGGCCAGTCCGATGAGGACGCCCTTGCCGTTGATGACGGGCGAGCCGCTGTTGCCACCGGTGATGTCGTTGTTGGTGATGAAGCAGGCGGGCATCTCACCCTTGCGGTTGGCGTAGGGGCCGAAGTTCTTTTCCTTGTAGAGCTGTTTGAGGCGCTCGGGCACGTTGAACTCGGCGTTCTCCGGATCCTCTTTCTGGATGATGCCGTCCATCGTAGTGTAGTAGTGGTAGGACACACCGTCCTTGGGGTCGTACGACATCACGTTGCCGTAGGTGAGGCGGATGGTCGAGTTGGCATCGGGAGCCATCAGCTTCTTGCCGTCGTTGATCTTGAGGATACCGTCGGTGAAAGCACGGATGCCGCGCTGCAGGTTCTCGTTGGTCTGCTGGGGCACCGCCTCGTTGAGGGCGTAGTAGGCGTCGAGGGCGGCAATACCCACCTGTGCCAACGGATCATTTTTGATGGTTTTGGCGTTGGGCTTGTCCATGAACTTGGCCAGCGACTCCTGGTTGGCGAAGACGCTGCCCTTGTAGAGGGCGTCGACATACTTGTTCCAGTCGCCCTTGTACTTCTTCTGGGCCTTGGTCAGGAACTCGGGGCACTGGTCGACAGCCATGTGGGAATAGACATAACCGAAGAGGGCGGCCGTGAGGCGGCGGTCCACACGCTCGTCATAGTCCTTGAAGAAATTGGCGGCGTAGGGGCGGAAGCGGCCCAGGTCGGCCTTCTTGTCCTTTTCGAGCATCTGTCCCATGCTGCGTGCCAAGCGGGCGGCGAAGAGCGGAGCCTCAGAACCCGTCAGCAACCCTTCGAGCACATACTGCTGCGCTTCGCCCACCTTGTGGCGCACGGCGTAGCCTTCGCGTATCATGCCCAGGGCGTCGTTATACTTGGGGTTGTGCTGGAAGCGGGCCCACTCGGTGTATTGCTGCTCCACCTGCTGCTTCACGGCCATCGTGTTCAGGTTGCGCAGAGCCTTGTTCTGCTCGTTGCTGTATTTCCAGTAGTTCGAGCAGCTGGCATACTTCGAAGCATATTTGATGCGGGTGGCCTGGTCGGCGGCCATCTCCTCGCGCAGGATGTTGATTTTCACGGTGCGGATCTCGTAGCGCAGCTTGTTGGTCACGTCCATCGTCTCGGCCAGGCCGTAGCTCGTCAGGAAGCGGTCGGTGGTGCCGGGGAAGCCCATCACCATGGCGAAGTCGCCGTCGTTCAGCTCGCCGGCGCTCACCGGCAGGTGGTGCTTCGGCTTCAGGGGCACGTTGTCGGCCGAATAGTCGGACGGGCTGCCGTCGGGGGCGGTATAGATGCGGAACATCGAGAAGTCACAGGTGTGGCGCGGCCACGACCAGTTGTCGGTGTCGCCGCCGAACTTGCCCATCGACGACGGGGGTGCACCTACCAGTCGCACGTCGCGGTAGATGATGTGCACAAACAGGAAGAACTGGTTGCCGTTGAACATCGGCTTCACCTGGGCGGCATACTGGGTGCCCTCCACGGCCTCCTCCTCGATGGTCTTGCACACCTTGGCGATGGCAGCGGCGCGGTCGCCCTCGCTCATGTCGTCGCTCAGCACTTCATTGACGCGGGCGGTCACATCCTCCATCCTCACCAGCACCGACGCCGTGAGGCCCGGGTTGGGAAGCTCCTGCTCCATGGTGTAGGCCCAGAAACCGTCGCGCAGGTAGTCGTGCTCCACGGTCGAATGCTCCTGCAGCTTGCCGTAGCCGCAGTGGTGGTTAGTGCTCACAAGGCCCTTCGACGAGATGATCTCGCCAGTGCAGAAATGCCAGAAGGGGCTGCCGGCGTTGCCGAGGCCCACGATGGCATCTTTCAGACAACTGTGGTTCACGCTGTAGATATCCTCCGGCGTCAGCTGGAAGCCGGCACGACGCATGTCGTCGTAATTCTTGCCAATCAGGCTCAGGAGCCACATGCCCTCGTCGGCGCGTGCCACGCTCGGCAACATCACCGTCAGGGCCATTGCTAATACTAAAGTACGAATTTTCATTGTTTTATTTGTGTTTATTATTAATTATTCCAAATGCAAAGATACAAAAAAATTGGAAACCGCGGAAGAGAAAAAGAAAACCAACTGTAAAAAACGCCCTAAATGAACAATCGCGCACGATGTATTTGGGAAAATCCATCCTCTTCGATTTCCCGACTTTTTTCCATCCTTCTGGCAGCAATATTTGTCGCCAAAACGATGTAAATAGCTGAAAACCAATATAGATATGATGGTGCTTAGAGGTGTGAAAGGCGTTAAATAACTATGACACAGCGTCTTTCCCGTATCATCTCCGACTCATGTCCGACTCAAGTCCGACTGTGGTCCGACCGCAGTCGGACTTGTGTCGGATATGATACGGATATGTCGTGTGCGATATATCTATCGTATCAGCGTCACGGTGCCGATGCCTGAGTGGTTGTAGTCGACAGCATCGCGCAGATGCCAGTAGTAGGTGTAGGTGGCTTGCGGCAAGGGCTGGCCGTTGTAGGTGCCGTCCCAGAGGGCGTTGGGGTCGTCGGTGTGGTAGACGAGTTGCCCCAAGCGGGTGTAGATATAGAGTTCGAAGCCGCTCACCTCGATGTTGGTTACGCATCCGAAGCGGTTGTTCTCGTCCTGGTCGGGGGTGAAGACGTTGGGGAACCATACGTTGCGTGTTTTCGAGGCGATGGTAAAGGTGGTGTCGACACAGCAGTTGTGGGGGGTGCAGGAGGTGAGGGTGACACTCACGCTGTCGGGCAGCGGATGTCGGAACTGGCGTCGTGCTTTGGCGGCATTGAGGATGATGCCGTCGGAGAAAGTCCATTTGCTTGAAGCGCTGCTTTCGCTGCAATCGGTGAAGATTACAACGGGGAAGTCGAAGTCGATGAAAGGACGCGAAAGGTCGACGCAGAGGGTGGGTGAGGGGTCGACGCCGATGGTGACGGTCGCCTCGGTAGGTCCGTCTTCATAGGAGGAGAAACCATAGGTGGTGGTTTGCTGTGGGAAGACGGTGACGGTGGTTTGCCCTTGCTGACCGTCGAGTGTGGGGTCGTTCGGCGTGGCGGTCCAGTAGGCATAAGGGGTGCCGTTTGCGGTGAGCACGACCGAGTCGCCCGAACAGATGCCGGTGGCCGATGCCGTGAGGCCGACCCCATCCCAGTTGAGGTAGAGGGTCAGCAGCGAGTCGCATCCGTTGGCGGCGGTGAGGGTGAACAGATAGGTGCCGGCCTGTGTCAGGGTGTCGCCTTGGAAGAAGAGCGTGTCGCCCAGGGCGATATAAGCAACGGTGTCGCCGTACGACAAGGGGAGAACGGTGAGCGTGAGGTGGTAGTGGTGGGTGGTATTGCCCACCGTGGCTTCGCGCCACCGCTCCAACGTGCCGCTGAATATCGTCTCCGTGCTTCCCACCGAGAAGCCGTGGCCTTCGTAAGTCCCATTCTGACAGATGGTGTCGCGGTATTCTATTGTATCGGCGACATCCTCTACGTCGAGCCTGAACCCCAGCGGGAAGGCGTAGCTCTCGTAATAGCCGATGCCGTAGGCATAACCGATGTATGGCCCTAGGTCGTTGTGAATCTTGTGCACCGTAATGGGGGTCAGGCTGGAGGGGTGGTGTATCCGATGAATCCGGTATCTGCCGATTGTGGTGGTGTCGGATGTGGGCAGGGGCTGGTCGTCGAGTAGCATCCCGCTGTCCCATGCGGTGTCGCATACTAGGGCAAGGTAATGCTCGTTGGCGGCCCATTCGAACGAGGTGTAGTAGCGGCTGTCGCATACGCCTCGGTCCACAGGCGGTATGGTCACCGACGACGGGTCGCCTTTGTTGTTCCCGTCGATAATACTGGTGAGGTACAGAATGACCAATGCCGGTTTGCTGGTGACAATATGGTAGGTTTGCGAGGTGGGCATGATGAGATTGTGGATTGTCCCTTCGGAGAGTGTGGCGGTGATGGTGCCGTTAACGGAAACGGTACAGTTGTCCTCCGACGAAAGGATGCGCACGTAACTGCTGCCATCCTGTGCCCATGCACCTGTCACCACAAACTCGGTGCCCCACAGCCCCGTTTTCAGGCCTTGCTCAAACAGCAGGTCGCTGCCCGAACCGCTGTTGGGCACTTTCACCCTCCGTCCGCCTTGGAACATGGCGAAGGGCTTTCCGTTTGAGGTTACCTTCATGCCGGAGAAAGACGACATGTTGCCGTCGCTGATAAGGTAATAGGCCTGCCCCTGCATCAATGTGGGTGTCAGGGTGGTGCCGGCCATGATGGAGGTGCCGTGTATGTTGCATGGCACGGTCATGATCAGTACGGTATTGTCTTCGGTCGCCACAAAAGCCACCTGCGCACCAAACTCCCATGCGGGATAGTCTTGTACGACGTAGGTGGTGTCGAGCGCCGAGGTGGGTAATATGGTGGCGATGTCCTGTGTGCTATGGATGTAGTTTTGCGCGTATAGCCAGATGTCTTTGTCGGCAGTGACGTGGTAGCCGCCGTTATAGGGGGTGGCGACGGGAAGGTTGTTGTTGTCGCCGACATTTATCTGCGTGCAGTAGTTGTTTGATGCGCTTAGCGATTCCCAGACGGAGCCAATGGCTCCTCCCGTGACGGTGAGGTTGCAGTCTTCGTCGCAGAGGCCGATCAGCGTGTGATGGCCGGGGTTGTATGCTATGGTTGAGTGGTAGTTGTGGAAGAATGTCACCCAGAAGTCTGTTCCTTTGTTGGTGGTCGTGGGGCAGCTTTGGACGATGGTGTCGGGACTGGTATAGGAGAGGCCGACGGGATAGCTGTAACCTTCCACATTGCCAACGCCATGGGTCCAGGCCACGAAGGTGCCTTGCGTGCAATTCAGACGGTGGATGCCGGAGGTGAGCACTAGCTTGACGTAGCTGTAGGCTGTGTCGAGCATAGTGAACAACGAGCTGGAGAGCGTCGTGCCGTCGAGGGTCATGCTGCCGATATAGGCGGTGCGGACCACGATGTTCAGGTACCATTGGTGGATGCGCTGTGTGGTGAAGGTGGTGAAGGAGGCATAGTTTACGCCGTTGCCGAGCGACGGTATCATGCACATCGTGGCGTCGCCATTCTCACCGCCATAGGTGGAATTGCACATGTATTGTGCCACTCCGATGGGTTCTGTCGACCACAGACGCAAGGCGGTGGCTGGGCTCAGGGTCAGCTCCCTGCATTCGCCGGCGGCGAGTGTCATGGACGAGCCGTCGCTGAGCGTGACGGTGCAAGGCTCGGCGGCCGTCACCCTCACGCGGTCGCCGACGGTGCGGGCCGACGACACCAGCGCGTAGTCGGTGCCCCAATGCTCAAGAGGGATGGCTTGCTCGTAGATGTAGTCGCCGCTGTTCCCGTTTCCGTCGTAGGGCAGGCCGCAGATTTCGTTGCCTTGGAACATGGCGAATGGCTTGTTGCCCGTCACCGCCATGCCCGAGAACGACTGGTTGGCGGTGTTGGTTGTCAGACGGTAGGCCTGTCCGGCCTGCAGGGTGATGCTCAGCGTGCTGCCTGCCGCATGGCCTGGGATGCTGCAGGGAAGTGTCATGGTGAGCGTGGTGCTGTCGGCGATGGCCACAAAACCCACCGTGGCACCTGTGACGCTGCTGCGTCCCGGGTCGGCGGGGTAGTCGAGCACTACATATTGCGACCGCAAAGCGGCGGTGGGCAGCACCAACGCCGCCGCTGTCGAGGCTAGCTGTATCTGGGCAGAAAGGAGGGTCACCGGTGTAGTGGTGGTGACGTGGATGGCATTCTGATCGAGCGTGGCACCAACGACGCGTGACGGTATGAACTCGTCAGGCAGGGTGACAGTCGCCGAGTCGCCCGCTGCAAACGATGTGGTGTGGCTCCACGCCGTCGTGGGGTTGGTTATGGTCATCGTGCAATCATCGTCGCCGATGGCCGTAATCTGCATCTTTTCGGGTTGTTGATCGCCGCCGTTGTGCAGGAAAAGGACCCAGAAGTCGTCGCCTTGCGACGTCGACTGGCCCCTGGCCGTCGCTGTAACGGCCAGCAAAGCAACAATCAAGAGCAACAGATGCAGGTGCTTTTTCACGGTGCAAAGATACACTTTTTATTTGATATGCCGAGAAAACAATATGTTTCCGGTCGCATAAAGACCGGCTGTTTTACGCTTGTTTTACGGTTGTATTACGGTATTTCTTCAATAAAAAGCGTAAAACAAGCGTAAAACAATTGAAGAAATGCCGTACTTGGGACGGGTCGGATAGGGGTGGGGTGCGGTTTAGGGCTTGATGGTCATACGCGAAAAAGTTTTCAACACTCTAGCTTGTGGCGGCAGACCGTCGGAGGTGCACGCTGCGGTCGCTGTCGGAAGAAGTGCGGATGTTCCTAGATGTCAGTGTTTTGGTATGTCATTATTCAGACGTTGCAAATTTTTTTATCGGGGAATGAAACTTTTTTCTCGTTTTTGCGTTTAGGGTTATGAACAACAAAAAATGGTAAAAAAAGGTTAAAAAAGGATTTTATTGTCAGAAATTGGAATTTTCTTCGTAATTTTACACCCTGAAAAAAACTAGGTCAAAATGGCGTTAATACTTGGAAAAGAATACTGTAAGGTCGATTCGAACGGCCGTTTCAAGTTTCCGGTTGCCTTGAAAAGGCAGTTGGAGACCGACGACGGGCGTTTCGTGATCCGCCAGAGTATCTTTGCCGAGTGTTTGGAGCTGTGGACGTATGCCAGTTTCAGGGAGGAGGCGGAGAAACTCCAGTTGCGGCTGAATCCTTACCGCAAAGAGGACCGCGATCTGCTGCGCAAGCTTACCGAAGGCAATATCGTCGAGCTCGACTCGAACGACCGCCTGCTGGTGCCTGCCGAGCAGAAGGCCCTCGTGGCACAGGCCAAGGAGGTCGTGCTGCAGTCGACCGGCAAGTTCATAGAGCTGTGGGACCGTAAGACCTACGACAAGATGAATGCCAGCGGCGGCGATTATGCCGCCAAGGCTGAGGAACTGCTGGGGCGGGTGCTCCCGCTGGGCGACAATATGCAGCACGATGACGAACGACTACCATAGGCCTGTGATGCTCTCCGAGTCGATTGACGGGTTGAACATCCGTCCCGAGGGTACGTATGTGGACGTGACCTTCGGGGGCGGTGGTCATTCGCGTGCCATTATGGAGCGACTGGGCGCCGAAGGGCGTCTCTTGGCGTTCGACCAGGACGAGGACGCGGCGAGGAGAGTGGAAAGTGGAGAGTGGAAAGTGGAGAGTGGAGAGTCCGCCAACTTTACTTTCATTCAGGCGAATTTCCGCCATTTGAAGCGTTTTCTGCGATTGCACGGTGTGCGGCAGGTCGACGGTGTGCTGGCCGACCTGGGCGTCTCGAGCCACCAGTTCGATACCGCCGAGCGTGGCTTTTCGACGCGGCTGGAGGGCGAGCTGGATATGCGGATGGACCGCCACTCGGCGCTGACGGCGCGCGAGTTGGTGAACGGCCTCGACGAGGAGGCGTTGACGCGCCTGCTGCGCCTCTACGGCGAACTGCCCAACGCACGCCAGATGGCCCGCGCCATCGTGACGGCCCGTGCCTCGCAGGCTATCGATACCACGATGCAGCTGCGCGAGGCGGTGGCCCGCCATTTGCCTCGCGGCATGGAGAACAAGTATCTGGCCATGCTGTTCCAAGCTTTGCGCATCGAGGTGAACGGCGAACTCGAGGCCCTGAGGGAGATGTTGGAGCAGGCCGCGGAGTTGCTCGTCGAGGGCGGGCGGCTGGTGGTGATCAGCTACCATTCGCTCGAGGACCGGCTGGTGAAGAATTTTATGCGCAGCGGTAACTTCGACGGCGGGGTGGAGAAGGACTTTTACGGCAACCCACTGTCGCCGATGCGGCAGCTGAGGAAGTGCAGCGCCACGGAGGCCGAGGTGGCCGTCAACAGCCGTGCTCGCAGCGCCATGCTTCGCGTGGGGGAGAAGAAAGTGGAAAGCGAAAAGATGAAAGTGGAAAGATGATATTTAGAAATTAGAAATAAGAATTTAGAAGTAAAATATATGGGAAACAGGTTTAGAGAGAAAGTGGTGGAAGAGGGGCTGGAGTCGGTGAGCAGTGAGCAAAGTTCAGTGAGTGGTGATGCTACGCAGGACGCGACGAGCCAACAAAACACTGAACACTCAACACTGAACACTAGGCCGCGTCGTGGCGACAAGGCGGCCCGCGGCATCGGTAGGGTGCTGGGTGGCGACGTGCTGGCCGACAAGGTGGTGGTGAAGCAGATACCCCTGGTGCTGCTCTGCCTGTTCTACCTGCTGCTCATCGTGGGTAACCGCTACCGTGTGGAGAGCCTCAGTCGCGAGAAGGCCGCCACCGAGGAGCGCATCAACTACCTGCGCGAGCACCGTATCCAGATGCAGAAGCAGTACCAACAGAGTGTGAAGATATCGCAGATTGCCGAGGACCTGAAAGAGAGCGGTGTGGGCATCACCAGCGGCCCGCCCTACGAGGTCCAGATTTGAAGTAAGAACCAAGAGCTAAAATGAAAGAAGAAAAGAAAGACAAAAGGATGACGCGCGGCATGACGGCGCTCTACCTGCTCCTGACGTTGGGGGTGGGCATTGCCATTTTGGTGGGCATCATCCGCATACAATGGGTGCATGGCGACGAATGGCGGGCTCGTGGCGAACGGCGCGAGGCCGATGTACGCACCGACCCTGCCCGTCGTGGCGTCATCTATTCCAGCGACGGCAAGATTCTGGCCACCACGGTGACCGAATGCGACCTCTACCTCGACCTCTACAATGTGGCCGAACTCGACGAGTATGGTCACCCGAAATACGACCGGCGCGGCCGTGCCGTCGAGTCGGGTCCCATCACCGATACCAACTTCAACCTCTATGTCGACACGGTCTGCACGATGCTGGCCGATGCCATGCGGCTCCACGATTCGGCCTACTACAGCGACCGCATCCGTGGCGAGCGCGCCAAGGAGAAGCCCCGCCGCTGCTTCCTGGTGGAGCGCAAGGTGCCCTATTCGGTGTGGCTTGAGATTACACGCCTGCCGGGTTGGAAGACCGGTGTGGTGCGTCAGGTCGACGGGCAGAGCGTCGTTCGTCAGGAGCGTGCCCACATCTACGGCAACATGGCCAAGAACACCATCGGCTTCCAGAACCGTCGCGACGCCAACACCTACACCGGCCTCGAAGGGGCCTACGACAGTATCCTGCGCGGACAGGACGGCCTCTTCCGTTGCCGCCGCCTCACCAAAGGCATCTGGCTGCCCGACGAGCAACACGGTCGCCGTGAGGTGCCCCAGCGTACCGACCAGGACCGCATCGACACCATCATGCTGCAGGGCAAGGTGGACGGTCGTGATATCGTTTCCACCATTGACACCCGCTATCAGGATATCGCCGAGAGTTCGTTGCGCAACGCGCTGCGCCGCTACGGTGGCAGCGCGGGATGCGCTATTCTGATGGAGATGCAGACAGGCTATGTGATGGCCTGCGCCAACCTGGCCGTAGACACCTCGGTGCACGATTACCTTGAGGTGCGCGACCGCAATGTGGCCGTCAGCGACGTCTATGAGCCCGGCTCCACCTTCAAGACGGTCATCCTCACGGCGATGCTCAACGACCCCGATGTGAAGATAGACACCGCCATGATGCTCAAGTCCGGCTACAAGAACTTCGGGGGCAAATATGGTGAAATCAAGGACGACCACACCCTCAGCGGACGTGACTCGCTCAACGTGAGAGAGGTCATCGAGCAGTCGTCGAACGTCGGTATGAGCGACCTCGGTTGGCGACTCTATGCCGACCGGCGCGACACGCTGCGTCACCTCGTCGAGCGCATGTTCCCCTACTATAAACTCAACCCCGACGTGGTGGCGCGCGAATACGACTCGCGTATCAACAACCTCCATGCCTCCAACCGCGACTTTCTCAACTTCTGTTATGGCTACTCCACCCGTGTGTCGGCTTTGCAGCTGATCACCTTCTACAACGGTCTCGGAGCTGAAGGTCGCATGGTGAAGCCCCTCTTCTGCAAGGGGGTGATGAAAGGCGGCCGGCTGATAGAGACCCAGCCAGTGGTGCTCAATCCGCGCATGTGCAGTCGCGAGAGTGCCCGCATGATGCGCACCATGCTCGAAGGAGTGGTTGAGAACGGTACGGGTAATAATATCAAAAACAACACCTATGGAATTGCCGGCAAGACCGGTACCGCCGTCCACAGCTACGCCAACAAGCACAGCTACAATGCTTCGTTCTGCGGCTTCTTCCCGTCGGAGAACCCACGTTACACCTGCCTCGTAGTGCTGGAGCGCATTCCTTACTATGGCCGTCAGGCTGCCGAGGTGTTCAAAGCTATCTCCGACTGCGTGGTGGCGGTCGACAAACGACTGAGCGACGGGGCGGTGAGGAGCGCATGGCCGAAGCTGGAGGAGGATAGTACCAAGGCGCAGCAGCGGCCGGTGGTGGCGCGTGGCGACCAGAACGAGATACGCCGTCTCTACAAGTTGTTGAAACAACCGATGCCCTCGGCCGACTCGGCCAGCCGCTGGGTGGTGTTGCGCGAAGCGACCGATAGCACGGCTGAGCAGTATATACCTTACGTCCCCGCCAATGGCGTTGTCCCCAACTGCAACGGGATGACGGCCAAGGATGCCGTGGAGTTGCTGCAGTCCCAAGGCTTCCGCGCCCATGTGAGTGGCTTTGGTAAGGTAGTGTCGCAGCAACCCCGAGCCGGCGTGGCCGCCAAAGAGGGTAGCAGGGTGGTGCTGACTTTGAAGTAAAAAAGGATTGAATATAATAAGATGAAACTAATAGATATAATAAAAGGAATAGAGGTCACACTGACCGGTTCGGCCGACGTCGAAGTGGAGAACCTTCAGTTCGACTCGCGTCGAGTGTCGGAAGGTACCCTCTTCGTGGCACAACGAGGCACCAAGGTCGATGGGCATACCTTTATTCAGATGGCAGTCGAAAAGGGCGCTGTGGCAATAGTCTGCGAAGAGCTGCCCGAAACGCTGAGCCCGAAGGTCGCTTATGTGAAGGTGGCCGACAGTGGCTATGCGTTAGGATTGATGGCCGACAACTTCTATGGCCACCCCTCGCGCCGACTGAAGCTGGTGGGTATCACCGGCACCAACGGCAAAACCACCACCGTCACCCTCCTTCATCGCATGTTCCGCCTGCAGGGCCATCATGTGGGTCTTATCTCGACCATCGTCAATAAAATCGACGAAGAGGAACTTCCTACGGGTCATACCACTCCCGATGCGCTTGAGCTGAACCAACTGCTCAGCAGCATGGTCAGCTCCGGCTGTGAATATTGCTTCATGGAAGTGAGCAGTCACGCTGTGGTGCAGCACCGTGTGGCGGGATTGACTTTCGCCGGTGCCATCTTCAGCAACATCACCCACGACCACCTCGATTTCCACAAGACCATGGCCAACTATATTGCTGCCAAAAAGGGATTTTTCGATGCCCTGCCCAAAGAAGCCTGGGCGCTGGTCAATGTGGACGACCGCAACGGCATGGTGATGGTGCAAAACACTGCTGCCAAGGTCCATACCTATGGCCTGCAGCATACGGCCGACTTCCATTGTCGCGTGCTTGAAGATACCTTCGAAGGGATGCACCTCAGCATCAACGGCAACGAGCTGTGGTGCCGTCTGGTGGGTCGCTTCAATGCCTACAACCTCACTGCCATCTATGGCGCTGCTGTGCTTTGCGGGGCCGAACAGACCGAGGCCCTGCGCCTCCTCAGCATGCTCGAGGCAGCCCCCGGACGTTTCCAGTATGTAAGCGGACGCGGAATCACCGGTATTGTTGATTATGCCCACACCCCCGACGCTTTGCAGAACGTGATAGAGACTATCAACCAGATACGTCGTAAGTCGCAACAACTGATTACGGTGGTGGGTTGTGGTGGTGACCGCGACCGCACCAAACGTCCCGAGATGGCACAGATTGCCGCCGAGGGTAGCGACAAGGTGGTGCTCACCAGCGACAATCCTCGCACCGAACAGCCTGATGCCATCCTCGACGAGATGGAGGCTGGTCTCAAGGCCGAGCAGTTGTGCCGGGTGGTGCGTATCACCGACCGGCGTCAGGCTATCCGCACCGCTTGTATGATGGCCCGCGAGGGTGACATCGTGCTGGTGGCAGGCAAGGGCCACGAGAAGTATCAAGAGGTGAACGGAGTGCGCTCGCATTTTGACGATGTGGAAGAATTGGAAAAGGAATTAAGTAATAAGAATTAAATATATGCTATACTATCTGTTTGACTGGTTGGACCGAGTGGTCGATTTCCCTGGAGCAGGTGTGTTCCAATATATCTCGTTCCGTGCAGCAGCAAGCATGGTTACTTCGTTGCTGATTATGCTTCTGTTGGGTCGCCCCTTTATCCGTTGGATGCAGAACAAGTTGGGTATGATGGACGAGGTGCGCACCGAATTGGGACTCGAGGGTGCGGCGCGCAAAGCCAAAACCCCCACTATGGGCGGCTTGTTGATACTTATGGCCATCGTCATACCGACCCTCCTGTTCGCCAAGCTCGACAACATCTATGTCCTCATCATGCTCGGCACTACGGTTTGGATGGGTTTGGTCGGATTTCTTGACGACTATCTGAAGAAAACGCGCGGCAAAGCGGGCCTGCCCGGCAAGTATAAAGTAGTGGGTCAGGTGCTGCTTGGTCTTGCAGTGGGTCTGATTATCAGCTTCCATCCCGATATTACCAACCCGCTGAAGACCACCATCCCCTTTGTGAAGAACAATGAGTTCGACTACACCTGGTTGGTGAGTTGGATGGGTCCTTGGGCGGTGAAGTATGCCTGGGTGCTCTTTGTGGTGGTGGTGATACTGGTGGTGACGGCCGTGAGCAACGCCAGCAACCTGACCGACGGCATCGACGGCATCGCCACCGGCGTGGCGGCTGTCAACGGCGGCGCCCTGGCCCTGCTCGCATGGGTCAGCGGTAACGTCATTATGGCCGGCTACCTTAACATACTCTATCTGCCCAACATCGGCGAGCTGGCTGTCTTCAGCACCGCCTTTGTAGGTGCCACGCTGGGCTTCTTGTGGTTCAACACCCATCCCGCCGAGATATTTATGGGCGATACCGGTTCGCTGGCCATCGGCGGTATTATCGCCGTCTTCGCAATCCTTATCCGCAAAGAGCTGCTGCTGCCCCTGCTGTGCGGCATATACCTGATTGAAGACCTTTCGGTCATCATCCAGACTACGGCCTGCAAGCGCTACCGCCGCAAACACAAACTGCCTGCCGGTGTGCCGGTGCCTATCGAGAAGCGCCCCTTCCTGATGTCGCCGCTGCACCACCACTACCAGAAGAAGGGTGTGGCCGAGGAGAAGGTGGTGATGCGTTTTGTCATCATTTCCATCCTGCTTGCCATCTTCACCCTCTCGACCCTCAAACTGCGATAAAACATAATAAAAGACAAATACAACAACAAATCATTTATGACTACTGACACTTTGGCCGTGCAAGGCTTCGAAAAAACTCACACCGGACTGGTCGGCATCGACGTGCAACGATTGAAAGCCATGCGTAATGCAGGTTTGCGCTCATGCTTCAACCATCTGGAGGACACCCGTTACCGCCTCGAATTTGTGGCCCGTGTGCGTGGACGTGAGTATGTCAACGATGCTGCTGCACGTACCATTAACTCTACCTGGTACACCCTCGAAAGCCTACAGGGTGGACTTATCTGGATTGCCGACGCCTGCGAGGTGCCGGGCGACTACAGCCGACTTGTGCCCTCGGCCCTGCGCAAGGTGCGCATGCTGCTCGTAGTGGGTACGGTCGACGACTGTATGCACCATACCTTCCGCAACATCATCCCCGACATCCGTTGCTGCGAGACCATGGCTGAAGCGTTGCAGACGGCCTATCGCTACGAGTCGGAGGACGAGGTGAAGGTGGTCTACTCGCCGGCATGCTACAATGGTCGCACGTCGGCCCAACTGGGCGAGCTATTCCGCCATGAAGTGAACGAATTATGATAAAAACGGGAAAATTATTCCGAGGCGACAAGATCATCTGGGTGGTCTTCCTCTTCCTCAGCATCATCTCGCTGGTGGAGGTCTACAGTTCCATCGGCCTATATGCCTACTCGTTACCGGGTACGCATCCCACCGGCTTGTTCCTCAAGCACCTGATTATCGTCCTGGCTACCTATGTCGTGGTCATCCTGGTCTCGCGCATCAACTACCGCTTCTTCTCGCGGTTTGCCATGTTGGGTTACTGGGTCACGCTGGTGCTGTTGGCGGTGATGCTGGCGCTGCAGGGTGGCCGCTGGTTCCGCATCCCGCTGATTGGTCAATTCCAGCCGTCGGAGATTGCCAAGATTGTGTTAGTGGTCTTTGTGGCGCGCCTGCTGGCCATCAAGAAGGAGCATGTCGGCGAGCTCAGCACCTTCCTTCAGTTGCTGATAAGCATTGTGTTTGTAGTGGCACTCATCCTTCCGGAGAACTTCTCGATGGCGGCACTCATCTTTTTGGTGTGCTACCTCATGATGTATATCGGTGGCGTGAAGCGCAGCTACTGGTGGCGCCTGTTGCTGGGATTGGTCTTCGTGGCGCTGGTGGGAGCCTTCGTCATGCTCAAGACCGGCGACAAAGCAGATGCTTCCGATGGCGGCGAGGTGCTGCACCGTAGCGGCATCTGGGCCGAACGAATCGACAACTGGATACATCCCAATCCCGATGCTCTCACCCAGGAGAATATGGCCCGCATGGCCATCGCCCGCGGCGGTGTGCTGGGTGCCGGCATTGGCAATACGGTTCACGCCCGACTGATGACGCAGGCACACAACGACTTCATCTACGCCATCATCATCGAGGAGACAGGAATGGTGGGCGGCATCGTCGTCTTCCTGCTCTATAGTATCCTCTACTTCCGGTGTGTTCGTCTTGCCTGGCGTTGCAAGGGACGCTTCGGGGCGCTCACTGTGGTCGGATTGGGTACGGTGATATATTTGCAAGCGCTTGTGAACATGAGCGTCGCGGTGGGCGTGTTGCCCGTGACAGGACAGACACTTCCCTTTATCAGTTTCGGCGGTACGGCTTACCTCTTCATGGGTGCCGGTTTGGGTATCATCCAATCGGTCGCTGCCGACGTCTATGCAAAGGAGCAGGAAGAGCGTAATACCTCCGTCGAAAATCCGACTTCAGTCGGACCATCCTCGGAGTTGAGTCGGACATGAGTCGGACATGCTACGGAGAAGAACAGAGTTAAATATTAATGTAAACTATAATAACGTATGAAAGCAATCGTAAGCGGAGGAGGGTCGGGAGGACATATATTTCCGGCAGTTGCAATCGCCAATGCCATCAAAAAGCGTTGGCCCGATGCCGACATCTTGTTTGTCGGTGCCGAAGGTCGGATGGAGATGGAGAAAGTGCCTGCCGCCGGCTATGAGATAAAGGGTCTGCCGATTGCAGGTCTTCAGCGTAAACTGACGTTGACCAATATCATCAAAAACCTGCAACTGCCTTTCCGTATGATGAAGAGCAACCGGAAGGTGCGTTCCATTTTGAGCTCTTTCCAGCCTGATATTGTGGTGGGTGTGGGTGGTTTTGCCTCCGAGCCCACGCTCAAGGCGGCTGCCAAGATGGGCTTCGCTACACTCCTGCAGGAACAAAACTCTTACGCAGGATTGACCAACAAGATGCTTGCCCGCGACGCACGGACCATCTGTGTGGCTTACGACGGGATGGAGCGCTTCTTCCCCAAAGAGAAGATTGTCTTTACGGGCAACCCCGTGCGTGCTGATATCGAGAATATTAGCGTCAGCCAGTCAGATGGGCGTGCCCACTTCGGCCTGAAAGAGGAGGGCCGGGTGCTGCTGTCGGTGGGTGGAAGCCTGGGTGCTAGGAGCATCAATCAAATGATTATCAATCACCTGCACTTCTTCCGTGAGAATAAGATTCAGTTGCTTTGGCAGACGGGTCGTTGGATGTACGACGAGGCGCAGCGTGCGGTCGAGAAGGCCGGTGTGGACGAGTGGGTCAAGGTGCACCAGTTCATCACCCGAATGGATATGGCCTATGCCGCTGCCGATGTGGTGATTTCGCGCGCCGGTGCCATTGCCATCTCCGAGCTCTGCATCGTGGGCAAACCGGTTGTGCTGGTGCCGTCGCCCAATGTGGCCGAGGACCATCAAACCAAGAATGCGCTGGCGCTGGTCGACAAAGGTGCCGCATTGATGGTGCGCGACATGGATTGCGACAACCAGTGCCTGCCGCGGGTGCTCGACCTCTTCGGCGATAGTGTCAAGCGCAGCCAGATGAGTGCTGCCCTTGAGCGGATGGCTGTGCGTGGCGCGGCCGACAAGATTGTGGACGAAATAGAGAAGATTGTCAAATGAGATACTACTTTTTAGGCATAGGAGGCATCGGTATGAGCGCGTTGGCGCGCTACTTCCACCGCCGTGGCGATACGGTGAGCGGCTACGACCGTACCCCCTCGCCCCTGACCGCCGAGCTCGAAGCCGAAGGTATCGATGTGCACTACGACGATGCCCCCGACCGTCTGCCCGACAATATCGACCTGGTGGTTTATACCCCTGCCGTCCCGCAAGAGCTGGGTGAGTTCCAAGCGCTCAGGGAACGTGGCGTGCGCATCGAGAAACGTTCGCAGGTGCTGGGCGAATTGACGCAAGGCAAACGTTGCATCGCTGTGGCTGGTAGTCATGGAAAGACCACCACCAGCAGCATGATAGCCCACCTCCTGAGCTCGGCTCCGTGCGGCTGTTCGGCTTTCTTGGGTGGCATCAGCAAGAACTTCGACAGCAACCTGCATGTCGACGTCAAGAGCGATTACATTGTAGTTGAGGCCGACGAGTACGACCGTTCGTTCCTTCAGCTGCATCCTTACATGACCGTCATCACCGCCACCGACCCCGACCACCTCGACATCTATGGCGACCACGAGCACATGCTCGAGGCGTATGCCCAGTTTGCCAACCAAACCGTTCCCGACGGGCATCTGTTCTTGAAAGAGGGAATCTTCCGCACGCTCGATGGTGAAGAGTATCTGGAATACGGCCACGAGCATCACGACCACGACCATGAGCACCACGACCATGAGCATTATTCGCAGCTTGCTGTTCCTCACTCCACCTATACCGCCCACGGCATCGAGGCCGACTATTATGCCATTAACGTGCGCACCTACAACGGCAACCTCTTCTTCGACCTGCGTACCCCCGATGGGGTCTTCTACGACCTTGAGCTCGACGGCACAGCGCTGTTCAACGTGGAGAATGCCGTGGCTGCCGCTGCGGTGGCCCTCAACTGTGGCCTCGACCAGTTCCAGCTGCGCCATGGGCTGAAGACGTTTGCCGGTGTGCGGCGTCGTTTCGACTATCGCATCCGCGAAAAGGAGCTGGTCTATATCGACGACTACGCCCATCATCCGCAGGAGATACGCTCCACCTTGGAGTCGATCCGCTACCTCTATCCCGGGAAGCGCGTTGTGGGAATATTCCAACCTCACCTCTACAGCCGTACGCGCGACCTGGCCGACCAGTTTGCCGAAGTGCTGGGCACCCTCGACGAGCTGATAATGATGCCCATCTATCCTGCCCGTGAGAAGCCCATCCTTGGCGTCACCTCGAGCATGGTGCTGCGCAAGGTCGACTCGATGTCGAAATACCTATGCACTCCCGACCAGGTGCTCGAGTTGGTTCCAGCCCTCTGTCCCGATGTGGTGGTGACACTCGGCGCCGGCGATATCGACCGCTTGGTGCCTCGGCTGGAGCAGGTTTTAAGAGAACAAGTGCTATGAAACGACCCTACAAAATACTCATCATTGTGCTCGGCGCCATTGCGCTGGCGGTGCTGGTGCTGGTGGCCAACGTCAGCCGCTCCCGTTCTACGGTGCGTGGCATCGAGGTGACGATCCGCTATGGACGCACTCCCCAGCTGGTCGATGAGCAGACGGTGTGCGACAGTGTGCTGAAAGCGATGCCCGCCCTGTTGCAGCATTCGGTAGGCGCTGTCGACCGCCAGGCGGTGGCCGAGGCGGCTTCTCGCGTGCCTTACCTCGAAGATGTTACTTCGTCGATGAGCGTCAGCGGCAAGGTGGTGGTGCGTGCCCGTCAGCGTCGCCCCATCATGCGCCTCTACTACGGGGCTCGCGAACTCTATCTCGACGTCGCCGGCCAGGTGATGCCGGGTTCCGACAAGGGGAGCTGCAACGTGCTGGTCGCCACGGGCGACTTTACCGAGCCGTTGCGTGTCGACAGCCTCAACGCACAGGTCTCTTCGCTGCTCACGGTGGCCCGCTTCCTCGATGAAGAGAGCAAGTATGGCGACTTGATCGACCAAATCCACATCGAGCGCGATGGCGACATCATGATGGTCCCCAAGCTGGGCAACCATGTGGTGGAGCTGGGCACTCCCGACAACCTCGACGAGAAGTTTGCCAACTTGTTGGCATTCTACCGTAAAGGCATGCCACGGGCCGGGTGGGACACCTACTCGCGCGTGAGCTTGAAATACCACGGACAAGTGGTCTGTACAAAACGATAACAAAAACAAATAAAATACTTTACATTATGGGAAATGAAATAATTGTTGGACTCGACATCGGCACCACCAAGATTGCGTGCTTCATCGGTGTACGTGGCGAGCAGGATCGAGTGAAAATCTTAGGCTTCGGCAAGACCGAGTCGTCGGGCGTCGAACACGGCGTGGTGAAGAATGTGAAAGATGCCGCCGACGCCATCCGCCGCGCTGTCGACGAGGCTTCGGAGCAGGCCAATGTCGACGTCGACGAGGTATGGGTCGGTATCGCCGGCCAGCACATCAAGTCGCGCCCCTCGCAAGGCAGCGTCATGATTCCGGCCGACCACCTGCTGATCGAAGAGGCTGATGTGGAACATCTCATCAGCGACCAGTACAACACCATGCTCGAACCGGGCGAGGAAATCATCCATGTCTTCCCCCAGCAGTACTATGTCGACAACGAGGCCCTCAGCCGCGATGTGCCTCCTGTAGGCGTGGCCGGCAAGGTGCTCAAGGCCGACTTCCACATGGTGACAGCCAATGTGCAGAACCTGCAGTATATCAAGTACGCCGTCGAGCGTGCCGGATACAAAATCAAGGACGTGGTCCTCGAGCCTATCGCCTCGGCCAAGGCTGTCCTCGACGATAGCGACCGTGACGCCGGTGTGGCCATGGTCGACATCGGAGGTGGTACCACCGACATCGCCATCTTCCACGATGGCATCATCCGCCACACTTCGGTGCTCCCGTTGGCAGGCGCCGCCATCACCAACGACATTCGCGAGGGTTGCAACATCCTCAAGCGTCAGGCCGAAAGCCTGAAGGTGAAGTTCGGTTCGTGCCTGGTACAGGCGGTCCCCGAGAACGATATCATCTCCATCCCCGGCATCCGCAGCCAGGCTCCGCGTGAGATCTACGTTAAGACCCTCGCCGGTATCATCAACGCTCGCACCAAGATGATAATGGAACAGGTGGACTATGAAATCAAGCTTTCGGGCTATGCCAAGAAGCTCATCGCCGGCGTTGTCCTCACAGGTGGCGGTGCCCAGCTGAAGAACATCAAGGACCTTTGCGAACTGGTGACCACCACGGGCACCCGCATCGGCATCCCCAACGAGCACCTCGAGCCCGACAGCGTCTGCTTCAACGAGTTGATGCACCCCATGTATGCCACCGGTATCGGCCTTGTGCTCTTCGGCTTGGAACAGAGCGAAGGCAATGTGGCCGACGAGGAAGCCACTGGCAAAGAACGTAACGACGGCCATGTCAACATCTTCAAAGACCTCGAAGATATGCCTGCCGCCCCGGCTCCTGCTGTCGACGAAACACCCGCTCCCGAGAAGAAAGCCAAGACTAAGAAGCCTAAAGAAGATACCTTCGCCAACGCCCTTTCACGCTTCTTCAACAAGGTGTTCGACGAAGGGATTGACGAGTGATTTGTTTTAATTCACAGCAATCTGTTGAAAACTAATTAAAAGAGTGGCTATTCGGTACGGGAATTATTAGTAATTTTATGCTGTCAAATATAGTGACGAAAAGTTAGTTAACGACATCTTTATCAACACGATAGATAGATACAAGCACATGGAAGAAAACGCAAATTCCACCTTTTTTACCTTTGATTCGCCCAAAGGGCAGTCGTCCTACATCAAAGTAATCGGTGTCGGCGGTGGTGGCGGCAACGCTGTCAACCACATGTACGACAAAGGCATCGAAGGGGTCGACTTCATCGTCTGCAACACCGATATGAAGGCCCTCAACGCCTCACCCGTCCCCAACAAGATACCGCTGGGTGACCTCGGCCTGGGCGCCGGCAATAAGCCCGAGCGCGCCCGCAAAGCCGCTCAGGACAAGGCCGACGATATCCGCGAAGCACTGGCTCACAACACCCAGATGCTCTTCATCACGGCAGGTATGGGTGGTGGTACTGGCACCGGTGCCGCTCCCGTCATCGCCGAAATCGCCAAGAGCATCGACCTCGACAACGACGAGAACAAGAAGATTCTTGTCGTGGCCATCGTCACCCGCCCCTTCACCTTCGAAGGCAAGCGCCGCCGCGAGCAGGCCGAGGCCGGCATCGAGGAGCTCCGCAAGCATGTCGACTCCATCATCGTCATCAATAACGACAAACTGCGCTCGTTCGGCAACATGCGCATCAGCGAGGCTTTCGGCATGGCTGACGACGTGCTGCTCACCGCCGCTAAAGGTATTGCTGAGATTATTACCGAGAGCGCCTATGTCAACCGCGACTTCCAGGATGTCAACACCGTCATGGAGCACAGCGGCACCGCCCTGATGGGCACCGGCAGCGGCCGCGGCGAAAACCGTGCCCACGAAGCCATCGAGGCTGCCACCACCAGCGTGCTGCTCGACGACAGCGACATCAGCGGCGCCAAGAACGTGCTGCTCTACTTCACCTATTCGTCCGAGCACGAGATGACCATGGACGAGCAGGCCGAAATCACCGACTATGTGCTCGACAAGACCAACGGTACGGCCGATATCATCTGGGGTGCCGGTCCCGACGAGACCCTTGGCGACGAACTCAAGGTCATCCTCATCGCCACAGGTTTCGAGAAGAGCAAGCTTGAAGTCAAGGCCCCCGAGACCTTCGAACTGAAAGACGACAGCCCCGTGAGCAAGACCGAGGAGCGTAAGGCGGATGGCGAGAACCTCGACAGTTTCGACGGCATGGAGATCATCCACCGCGAGGAAGCGGCCCCTGCGGCCGTCGTCTTCGAGGCCCCTGCCGCCCCTGCCGAGCCTCAGGAGAAACACATCTTCACCCTCGACGAGGAAAAACCCGCCCCGACCATGAACACGGTGCAGCAGGCTGCCCCTAGCGTCATTACCGACGACGAGCTTGACTTCATGGTCGAAGACATCCACCTCGTCAGCAGCGAGGAGCGCGCCGCCGCCCAACCCATGCCCGAGCCCGAAAGCCGTGTGCAACCCGCCGCCACTCCTGCCCAGAGTTTCTTCCGCAACGATAACGACTGCCGCACCGCCGAGGAGCGCATCGCCCGCATTCACGACATGCTGCGCAGCAACCCCAACGGCGCCGAGCTGGTGCAGAGCATGACCACCCGCGAGATAAGCGACGAGAGCCTCTTCGAAGGCCGTGGTTCCGCTGTGCGCGAGTCGTCGTCGACCACCCTGCGTGCCGACGGCCGTATGGTGCAGAACCCTTACTTCCGTGACCAAGCCGACTAACAAGAAGCTCATCGGCATCCTTTGCGCCGTCGGAGCCGCCGTGTGCTACGGCACCAACCCGCTGGGAGCCCTAAACCTTTATGCCGAGGGGATGAATACCCCCTCGGTTCTTTTCTATCGCTTCGGATTGGCGTGGCTGATTATAGCCGTCGTGATGGCCTACAAGGCCATACGCCGACAGGAGGGGCTGCGTATCACGCGGCGCGAATTCCTCACCCTCACCGCTCTGGGCCTGCTCTTCATCGGCTCGTCGCTGACGCTCTACCTCAGCTTCCACCACATGCCTGCCGGCGTGGCCTCCACCATCCTCTTCACCTATCCCGTCATGACGGCCCTCATCATGACCCTCTTCTTCCGCGAGCGGGTGCGCCTGGCCACCGTGGCCTCGATAGTCCTCTCGTTGGCCGGCGTGCTGCTGCTTTATTGGGGCGACACCGGCGGTACGCTGAGCGGCGTGGGGGTCGTTCTGGTGCTGGTGTCGGCGCTCACCTACGCCCTCTATATCGTAGTGGTCGACAAGTCGCCGCTGGCCATGTCGAGTTTCAAAATCAACTTCTACGTGCTGTTCTATTGTGCCGCAGGCATGGCGTTGTTTGCCCTCCTGAGCGGGCAGCCCCTGCAGTTGCCGCCCACGCCGCGAGCCTGGCTCTGGGTGGGCTGGCTGGCCGTGGTGCCTGCCATCATGGCGCTCGTCATGATGGTCTATGCCGCCAAGTGGCTGGGCAGCACGCCGACGGCCATCCTCGGCGCCCTCGAGCCCACCACGGCCGTCCTTATCGGTGTCTTCGTCTTTGGCGAGCCTTTCGGACCCCGTCTGCTGGCCGGCATCGTGCTCATCCTGGCCGCCGTCACCATCATCGTGCTGAGCAAGGCTCCGCGCCGCTCCTAGCCGTTCATTCCACCACCAGCCTTCTCACTCCTGTGCCCTGCGGGGAGAGGAGCCTGAACAGGTAGACCCCGGCGGGCAGCGAGCTGATGTCGAGGGTGGTGCGTGACGTTTCCACGGGATAGCGGCGCAGCTCGCGGCCGGTGATGTCGCAGAGCACCAGTTCGCTCCCGTCGCAGCCCTCCTGCAGCAGCACCACATTCACCTTCTCGTGGGCGGGGTTGGGACCCAAGGCGAAGTCGAGGTTTCCTGCAACGGCAATCGCGGTAGTGTCGGAGTGGGTCGTGTCTGAACCGCCGCCGGTGGTGTCGTGAGTGATGGAGCCGAACGAGGGCCCTTCAATCCAGGGGCTGTAGAGCAGGGTGTCGTAGTTCACCGTGGCATAGCGGCAGTGTTTGCGGAGCGAGGTGAAGTACAGGTTGCCGGCCGGCAGGTCTTGCAGCACCAGGGTGGTGTCGGTGGTGGTGATGATGGAATCGAGTCCGCCGGGCTGCGAGGTGAGGCGCAGGTCGTACACCAGCCCCTCTTCGTATTGCGGCCATGTGACGACGGCGCTGTTGTCGCCCGTGGCCGTCAAGGTTACGGGAAAGTCTTTGAAGGGCAGCGCATTGCAATGGAATCCGATGATGGGGAACGCCCATCCCCAGGTGTAACGAGGGAGCGTGAAGGTTTCGGGATAAATATTATATTGTGCAAACCGACTGGTATCGAGTGCTCCATTTGCTGGATTGACGCCACGCCAGAAATAGCTTCCTCCAGATGATGGAGGATATAACAATCCATATTCGTAGGGAAGAAACAAGGGAGAACTTGTGTAAACAGGCACCCAGTGCTCTCCGCACACACGTCCTACAAAAAAGCTGCCGACAACACGGTTTACTTTCATCGGGGTGTTGAAATAGAATTCATAGCAGGGCTTAATAAGTTCACTGCTTGATGGTGTGTTTATGTCGTATCGGAACAGGCTTTTCTTGATTGTTGAATCATGCATCCTAAGACTGTCCAAATGCTTGAATGTATGGTATGTATAACCCCATTCGGTGTCGTAGAACGGTGGAATGCTGTCATCTTCTTGCATCAGCAAAGCGGTGTATCGCAGCGACGATCCGCCCGTAAGGTCCACACTGTCGCGCCTGTTTCTCAGTGTAATCGCCACACCATAAATTGTGATGGTATCCGGAGCATAATACTGTTGCATGCAATAACATGGAGTGATATGCGGTTCTATATCACTCGCTCCCCAACGTGCTTCCGATGGATACGGGTGGAACATATACACCGACGTATCAAAACGGGTGATGATATCCTGGCCCCACATTGCCAGCGGCATAAATAATAGCAGTGATATTAAAGAAACCCTTTTCATATTTATATAAGTTTGCTTTGCAAAAGTACAACTATTATTTGGTATGGTATCGGACGTTATGTTGGATTAACAATAATTAACATAATGGCAAAATATCGTGCACGATGCAACTGGGTTTCCATACCTCCCTGTTCCCTGCCTCGCGAGGCCGTCGACCCCATGGGGCAGGGATGGTGGAAATCCGAGACATCTCCGACTCATGTCCGACACAAGTCCGACTCAAGTCCGACTGCGGTCGGACTTGAGTCGGACTTGACACAGGGATGCCTCGGGGCCGAAACGCGATTGGTCGCGCACGATGCATCTGCGTGATGGAGGCTCTTTTTGGCCCCTGGGGCAATAAAGGTTTTTGTTTTGCGTTACGAATGTTGAAATACTATAATAAAGGACGTCGGCATGAATATCGCGGCATTGGTTTCGGGAGGCGTAGACAGCTCGGTGGTGGTGCATCTGCTCAAGGAGCAGGGCGTCACGCCCGACATCTATTACATCCGTATCGGGATGGAGGACGAGGAGGGCTACATCGACTGTCCCGCTGAGGAGGACATCGAGATTACGCAGTGGCTGGCCCGTCACTACGGCTGCCGCTTCGAGGAGGTGGATCTGCACCGCGAGTATTGGGACAAGGTGGTGAGCTACACCATCGACACGGTGCGCCGCGGCCTCACGCCCAACCCCGACGTGATGTGCAACCGCCTCATCAAGTTCGGTGCCTTCGTCGACCGCCGTGGCAAGGACTACGACCGCATCGCCACCGGCCACTATGCCCGTACCGAGCTGGTGGATGCCACCACTTTCCTGGCCACAGCGGTGGACCCGGTGAAGGACCAGACCGACTTCCTCTCGCAGCTCGACTACGACCAGATAAGGCGCCTGATGTTCCCCATCGGCGGCCTGATGAAGAGCGAGGTGCGTGCCATCGCCGCGCAGGCCGCCCTGCCGAGCGCCGACCGCAAGGACTCGCAGGGCATCTGCTTCCTGGGCAAAATCAACTACAACGACTTCCTGCGCCGCTACCTGGGCGAGCGCGAGGGCAAGATTGTGGAGCTGGAGACGGGCAAGGTGCTTGGCATGCACAAGGGCTACTGGTTCCACACCATCGGGCAGCGCAAGGGGCTCTTCCTCAGCGGCGGCCCTTGGTTTGTGGTGCGCAAGGACATCGACGAGAACGTGCTCTACGTCAGTCAGGGCTACGACCCCGCGACGGCCTATGGCAAGGAAATCACCCTGATGGGCTTCCACCTGCTGAGCGGCGTGTGGCCGGAAGGGGATTTAGGGATTTCGCCCGAAGGGCGGGAGGTGAAGTTCAAGATACGCCACACGCCCGAGTTCCATCAAGGGCACCTGCAGAAGCAGCCTGACGGGCTGGTGCGGCTGGCGAGCGACGAGCCCATCCACGGCATCGCCGCCGGACAGTACGCCACCATCTACGACAACGACGCCCACCTGGTGGTGGCCACGGGGATGATTATATGAAACGGTTTCTATTCATACTGACTATGGTTATGGCTGGTACGGCGGTGGCGCAGGTGTCACCGTTCGACTTCGGCCTGCGCGAGGCCACCGGCGGCATGGGCCGCTACTTCGCCCTCTACAACGCCCATGTGGCGGCGCTGCAGCAGGGGGTGGAGGTGGACTACAGCGGCGTCGACACCCTCGAGCTCGAGCTGCCGCCATCGTGGAAAAGCATCCCGCTGGGACCGAAGACCGACTTCCGGGGGCTGGTGCTCTACGTCACCAACCACGCCCACCACGGCGCCCTCTTCAACCTCAGCCAGGCCGCCCAGCCCCTCAAGCTCGACAAGGAGGCGGTCGACCTCGGGCGGTTCGAGCATGTCCCGGCGCTGGCTCAGGGTCGGCACCTGCTCATCCTCAACGACCAGAACCCCTGGACCGAACGCCGCGGCTACGGCTACAAGCAGTACCGTGCCGACATCATGGTGGTCGAGGACGGACGGAGCCTCAACGCGCCCGTCGCCCCTTGGAACACCGACTCGACGCGCCTCAAGGCTTCCTACTGTGACATCGACACCGCGCAGAAGGTGTTTCGCAACATCACCATGCACCGCACCCCGGGCTGCTCCTTCCGCACCACCCTCGTCTCGGTCAGCGGCCTGTATAACGTGCTCATCGAGAACGCGCATGTCACCACGCCGCGCAGCAAGATGATTGCCGACGGCATTTTTTCGATATCCAACAGCGCCCGCGTCACCCTGCGCGACGTGACGGTCGACGGCACCTATAGCGGCTACGGCTCCACCCGCAACTATGGCTACGCTTTCTCGCTCAACAACCTGTGGGACACCCGCTTCGAGCGCGTGACGGCCCACGGCAACTGGGGTGTCTTCGGGTCGAACAACCTCAGCAACACCCACTTGGTGGACTGCGACCTCGACCGCTTCGACATCCACTGCTACGGACGCGACGCCTGGCTCAAAGGGTGTACCCTGCGCCAGCGGCAGACCCAGTTCTCGTCGATGTACGGCACCGTGAAGTTCGACTCGTGCCGCTTCGTCGACTGCATCCCCGTGCGTATCCGCTCCAGCTACAACGCCTATACGCCTTTCGATATCGTGATGAACGACTGCACCTTCGAACTCACCCCTCGCTACCATGCGCTGGTCAACGTGATGCTGCTCGACACGGCCGACAACCCGCGCCCCGAGCTGAAGGAGAAATGCTGGCCTAACCTGACGGTGAACCGCATGACCGTGGTGGTGCCATGGACGGTGGGCTCGCTCAACCTTTTCCACCCCACGGGAACCCTCGCCGATTTGCGGCGCGCGTTCGGCCACATCAATGCTGTCGAGGTGCGAGGACTGAAAATGGTGCGCCCGGGCGGCGCCGAGGTGGCGGTGCCGGTGCGCCTCTCGTCGCGCGAGTTCATGACCATTAACGCATTGGAATATACAGTAGAATAATGCAACTCTTTTACTCCAAAGACATTACACCCAACGGTTTCTGCACCCTCGACGCCGAGGAGAGCCGCCATGCCGTGCGTGTGCTGCGCCTGCGCGAAGGTGACGAAATCAACGTCACCGACGGCCGTGGAAATCTCTACGTCTGCCGCATTGTCACGGCCGACGACCGCGCCTGCAGTGTGGACGTGGCAGAAACACTTTCCACTTTCCACTTTCCGCTTTCCACTCTACATTTGGCCGTGGCACCCACCAAGAACCCCTCGCGCATGGAATGGCTGGTGGAGAAGGCCGTGGAGATAGGGGTAGGGGAGATATCGCTCCTGCAATGCGACCATTCGGAGCGCACCTTCCTCAAGACCGAGCGGCTGGAGAAGCTGGCTGTCAGCGCCATGAAGCAAAGCCTCCACACCGTGCTGCCCGCCATCCACCCTGCCGTCACCCTCCGCAACCTACTATCCACTACCCACTATCCACTACCCACTCAAAAATTCATCGCCCACTGCGAGGCCGACAAGCCGCGCACGCCCCTGGCTACGGCCCTCCAGCCCGGGCAGGATACCGTCGTGTTGATAGGTCCCGAAGGCGACTTCTCGGAAGAAGAGATAGCCCTCGCCCTGGAAAACGGTTTCCAGCCCGTGAGCCTCGGCCCGAGCCGCCTGCGCACCGAGACCGCCGCACTCTACGCCGTCACCGCCTTTAACCTCATAAACGACCGCCCATGAAAAAACTGCTGATCATCCTCATACTTTCCGCTTTCTGCTTTCCGCTTTCCACTTTAACCGCCCAGCCGCAGATTGCCCTGCTCAAGTATGGCGGCGGTGGCGACTGGTATGCCAACCCCACGTCGCTCACCAACCTCACGGCTTTCTGCAACCAGGACCAGCAGATGGGCCTCAACCCTCAGCCCGCAACCGTCGACGTGGGCAGCGCCGAAATCTTCAACTACCCGCTGGTGCACATGACCGGCCACGGAAACGTGCAGTTTAGCGACCGCGAGGCGCAGAACCTCCGCAACTACCTCATCGGCGGCGGTTTCCTGCATATCGACGACAACTATGGCTTGCGCGAGTTTGTGGTGCCACAGATGAAAAAGGTCTTCCCCGAACTCGACTTCGTCGAGCTCCCCTTCTCGCACCCCATCTACCATCAGAAGTACGACTTCCCCAACGGCTTGCCCAAGATACACGAGCACGACAACCTGCCCCCCAAAGGCTTCGGACTCATCTGGGAAGGACGCCTGGTGTGCTTCTTCAGTTGGGAGTGCGACCTGGGCGACGGATGGGAGGACCAGGACGTGCATGGCGACAGTCAGGCGACACGCCAAAAAGCCCTCCGAATGGGGTCGAACATCGTCAGTTATGTCTTCAAGAACTGACAATGTGCGAAAAAAATAATAATCCGCAATCGGTTGATTGTTAATGGCTAACTTCTGTCGGACGGCTGGCGGACAAAAAATAATTTTGTCAGTAAGAAAAATAGTTGTACTTTTGCACCCGCTTTTGAGAGAAAAAGCTTGCTTCGAAAAGAGGTAAAAATGCCCAGGTGGTGGAATTGGTAGACACGCTACTTTGAGGGGGTAGTGACGATTAAGTCGTGCAAGTTCAAGTCTTGTCCTGGGCACCCACCAGAATCAATGTATCCAGCCCGGATGGCGGAATTGGTAGACGCGTACGTTTCAGGTGCGTATTTCGAGAGGAGTGCAGGTTCAAGTCCTGTTCCGGGCACTGAGAAAAGAGAAGACCGAAAGAGGTCTTCTTTTTTTTGTATGTCTGGAACAGGAATCTTGATATTATGGCCGACGGCATAATATGTCATTCAGAAGAACGTCATATCGCAGATTTCAAACCCTGATTGCCGACTATGCCAATGTATCCCGTTTGCTGATCAGATTGGAGAAAACAGCGATAGAATATAAATACCTGCTGTACCCGACATACCCACGTTCTCGTCAGTTCGAGGAGGCTGCATATAAAAAGATAGCATTGTTCTTGAAATCGGGGAGAATAGCGGTTCGGGAAGATCAACCTCGGGTTTTCGCCAGGGAAGTGTTTAAACACCTTGACGAAAAGGGATTGCTTGATAAGCTTGCTCCTTACTTCTCTGCCACCCCGTCACAAAGAATATCGGTTACACATGCGGGATACTTTAAGTTGAGCGGTGTCTTCCGGGAATACACGCCCGACCCCAATGACAGACGTTTTATCCGTCCAGATGACGATATTACCTTTGTCGTCAATGGAAAGACATATCTGCTATCACGTGTGTGGGCTGATAATCCAAGAAGCAGTTTTGCATTGCGGATTGACGAGTTGATAAAGATGATGAACTATGTTTATCCCGGGCAGTTTGATATCCAAAAAACGGGCACCGATTATATCATGATTGATTGAGGGTGCGGCGTTCGGGCTGCCTGCTGGCCGAAGTGCGGACAATGGTCCGCTCTTTCCATAGTTGGTTCATTTTGCAGATGAAATCACTTCGTCGGTATATTATCTTTTTATTGTTATTTCTTCAACATTTCCTCAATTATAATTGAAGAAATGTTGAAGAAAAAATGACCAAAAAACGGTTTAATACCCCTGTGAGGTCGGCCCTTGCCGTTGGGTTGGATGATGTTGGAGCGTGCGGCATCGCTGCAGACTGAGGGTCAGGTTGTTCACCCGTCACAAGGATACACCCGCGGCATTGCGGTCCACGAATATTACTGAAAAATATTTTCATACCTGCCAGAGGGTGGGGGCGTGTGTTACAGTGTTACAGCGTTACAGTTCGTTTTTATGGTCACACCAAACCAAAACCAAATTCTTATATCTATCTATATATAGATAGATATAAGGAGTAATTAGAGGAGCATGGATGCCCTTCACGACAACTGTAACACTGTAACGCTGTAACATTTTTCAGTGTCCCGTCGGGGCGACACAAGAAAGGGGCAGCCACGCACGGCCGCCCCTCTTCACATTAATTATTTCAATGATGATGACTGCTTTTTCAATGCTCTTTCCGCCAGGCGGATAGCGAGGATGGCGACGGGGATGGCCGCCACGATGACGACAATCAGCATGGTGGTGTTGTCGATGACGGGTTTCATCAGCTCGTCGTAACCGGCAGGCATCTCCTCGACGGCAGCGGCCAGCGACCCCTCGGTGTCTGTCCACCAATGGAGCGTGTAGGCGAAGAACGAGAGGGCGAAGGGAATGAAGCTCCAGCGGACTCCTTTCAGCGTGTCGTATTTGCAGCAGCAGCGGATGATTTCGGCAAGGGCGGTCAAGGCAACGATGCCGATGATGAACGTGGTGTCGGCTTCGCCCGCTATCAGAAAGAGGACGAGGATAAAGCCGTTGAGGGTGGTGGCGGCACCGAAGCCGCGGATGAGGGACGCCGTGTAGAGGTAGATAAATGCGCCGATTAGCGGCAGCAACGCGCCGATGTAGGCATAACAGGCAGGATGAATAGCACCGCTGGCGGCACCCATAATGAACATGGCCAGATAAGCGACGGCCATTAGGAAGACTTGGAATACTTTTTGTTTGTTTGTCAGTTTTTTATCCATGATTTTACGTTTTTTGATTCGAGGTGCAAAATTACTCCCGTTTCCACAACCCCACAATAGCCAATAATAGTGATTTTGCAGGATTCACCTACTATTCCTTCAAAAAAAAGCCATACACTCCACCAAGTTTTACTTCCTTGGAGGATGGGAAAATGGTTTCACTAGTTTACAGGTTGTATCGCCCTACGCTGGGCTCAAAATAATGGGGAACCGGTCGTGTGCCCACGGCTCAAGGCTATCGCCTCCTATCAGGTGCTTTTCTAGCGGAGGTTCCAGATTTTCCAGCTGAGTTCGGCTTGGAGGCGCAGCATGTCGTTGCCGTCGGTGGTGGCGGCTCCGAGGGCAGCGGCCTCGCGCAGCAGACGGGTGGGGGAGGGGTTGTAGACGAGGTCGTAGAAGTGGGTAGTGGGCAGTGGGTAGTGGGCAGCGGCGAGGTCGAGGGGCGAGCGGTCCACGTCGGGCCAGGTGCCTACGGGGGTGGCGTTGACGATGAGGAGTGGGCAGTGGTTAGTGTTTAGTGTTAAGTGTTTAGTGTTTAGTTGGTTGTCGCCGTCCTGCGTAGCATCACTGCCCACTGCCCACTGCCCACTACCCACTGTTTTGGGGATGTCGTCGTAGCCGATGGCGTCGTGGTGCTTTTCGGGGGTGCGGCTGACGAAGGTGTAGGCGATGCCGAGCTGCCGCAGGGCCCAGGCTACGGCCTGGGCGGCGCCTCCGGTGCCGAGGATGAGGGAGTGGTTAGTGTTTAGTGTTAAGTGTTTAGTGTTTAGTTGGCTGTCGCCGTCCTGCGTAGCATCACTGCCCACTGCCCACTGCTCACAACCCACTGGTTGAACGAGGGTTTGCAGGAAGGCGGGGCCGTCGGTGTTGTGGCCTATAAGGCGGTGGCCGTCGACGGCCACGCAGTTGACAGCTCCGATGACGGCGGCGGTGGGGCTCAGCTCGTCAAGCAGGGGCAGGATGGCTTGTTTGTAGGGGTTGGTGACGTTGAATCCGTCGATGTGGTTGTCGGCTACCCAGCGCTTCAACCCTTCGAGCGAGGGCATGGGACAAAGCCGGTAGTCGGCGTCGGCAAAGTGCTGCCGGTCGAACCAAACCTTTGAGTAAGAGTGCTCTAGCCGAATGCCTATGAGTGCGTAGTGTTTCATAATTCGATTGCAAAGGTACGAATTATTTTATAAATTTTTATTAATTTGCAATAATTAATATATTATTGCGTTATGCGAATGTGACCCCACCTCTCATCCCCTCCCCGGGGAGGGGACGGAAAGGAGAGATCCCCTGAGGAGGGGACGGAAAGATGGGGTCCCCTGAGGAGGGGACGGAAAGGAGAGATCCCCTGGGGAAGGGACGGAAAAGTGGAGTCCCCCAGGGAGGGGACGGAAAGGGGTGGGGGTCTATAAAGGCATGGGAGTCATAGCACGGCAGAGTATCAAGGGGGCGTTGGCCAACTACCTTGGGGTGGCGATTGGGTTCGTCATCACATTCTTCGTGCTTACCCGCTACCTGACCGAGGAGGAGGTGGGCCTGACGCGTGTAATGGTCGATGCGGCGATGCTTTTCTCGAGCTTGGCGCAGCTGGGGACAGCGGCCAGCGTGGTGCGGTTCTTCCCTCACTTCAAGAGTGGACAGGGGCATCACGGCATCTTCGGCCTCTCGCTACTGGTTCCGCTGGCGGGCTTCATGCTTTTTGCGCTGGTTTTCATCATCTTCCACGACCCCTTGGTGACGCTCTACAGCGAGAAGTCGCCCTTGATAGCCGACTATTTCTACCTGCTGCCGATGCTCACATTCTTCGCGCTGTATATGACGGTGTTCGAGACCAATGCCTCGGTGCTGATGCGCATTGCGATACCCAAGGCGGTGCGTGAGGTGGGCATCAGGGTGTTCAACCTAGCAGCCTATCTGCTGTATGGCTATCGTGTCATCGGCATCGACCAGTTTGTGTGGCTTTTCTGCGCCAGCTATGGTCTGGCAATGCTGCTCAACGTCTTCTACTTGCTGCGTATCAACGGCTTCAACCTGGGAGTCTTCAAGGTCGACTGGCGTTTCCTCACCCGTGACCGGGTGCGCGAGATGGTGCGCTACACGCTCTTTATGACCGCTGCTGTGCTGGCGGGCAACATACCCCTTATCAATTCGCTCTTCCTGGGCGTCAAGGCGGGTGCCGCCCTGACGGGTGTCTATGCTATCGCCAGCTATATTGCCAATGTGGTCGAGGTGCCCTATCGTTCGCTGGGAGCCATCTCGCGGCCTGTGGTGGCCACGGCTGTCAAGGAGGGCGACTGGGGCGAGGTGAACCGTCTGGGGCGCCAGGTGAGCCTGCACCAGCTGCTGGTGAGTCTCACCATCCTCTACCTGATATGGATCAACCTGCCGGCGCTTTATGCGTTCATCCCCAACGGCGCCAGCTATGCCGGTGGCGTCGGTGTGGTGCTGCTGCTGGGAATGGCCAAGGTAGTCAACTCGTCGTTTTCTATAGGTACCGACGTGCTCAACTATTCGCGTTACTATTCCCGTTCGCTGCTGTTCATTCTGCTGCTCACGGTGAGTGCCATCGTGCTCAACAATATCCTCATCCCCTTGTGGGGTATCGACGGAAGTGCTGCCGCCACCCTGCTAAGTTATCTGCTCTACTATTCCCTTCTCTCAATCTACCTCTGGCGACGTCTGAGGGTAAGCCTCTTCTCTTCCGCCCAAATCAAAACGGTGGTGCTGCTGGCTATAGCGGTTGCCCTCAGCTACGTGTGGCAATCGGTGCTGACGCCCTTGCTTGTGCCGCAGCAGGCACCCCTCCCCATTGTGATCGATGCGGTGGTCAAGACAGTGGTGCTGGCGGCATTGTTGCTGGCCGGCGTCTACCTGTGGCGGGTGAGCGACACGGTGAATCAGATGATTGATAGAAGGTTAAAGTTAAAATAAATACATAAAAATATGAAAAACGTCGTATCCCTCATGGTAATGGCGCTACTGTTTTTTGCTACGACAAAGACGGTATCAGCGCAGGTCGATCCTTGTCCGGGTTTTCGTAACCCAGGTGGTTTTGTTTGTACTGGTAGTGGAGTCACCTTCCGAGGATGGTCGGCACGTGTGGGAGAGCGTGTGTCTACATACACTACTTCCGATACGACCACAGGCTACTATGTGATGAGTACATGTGCCGATCCCAATGCACAAACCATTGTAGGACACAATAATATCATTTCGTCGAGTTACAACTCGGGTCCTGACGGTGGCGTGTCCTGCTGCAACCATGGCAACATCTGGGATGCCAACGACAGCCGTTTCCAGATTATCAACTCCAGCAATGCCGGTATCGATGAGTTCACCATCAATTCCGCGGGAGTCGGCATGCCTCGTATTCCACCGGGATACACTTCCTGCATCCGTCTTGGTGACCCTCGGGCCACCGGTGTGTCCGGCCATACTTCCCATTCGTGGTCGGCATCCGATGGCAACAAGGGTGCCGAGGCCCTCTTCTACACCCTCCGCGTCTCGGAGCTCAACGCACTACTTTTCATCAACTATGCCGTTGTGGGCCGCTGCTATTCCCATGCGACTTACGAAGCAGGCGAATTCCTTATCCGTGTAGTGAAGCAGAACGACGACGGCACATGGCCCAACGCCCCCATCAACGACGACCTTTGGTTCAAGGTGTCGGCGCCTCCCATCCCCACCAACAATGTGCCGGCCTACCCATGGCTGGCGGGCAAACCCGGCAGCAGCTGTGGTAGCACTACCTGTGCCTACGTCTACAAGCCCTGGACCAAGGTGGCCATCAGTCTCAGCGAATACATCAACCAAACAGTGCGTATCGAGATGTACACCAGCGACTGTATCTATGCCGTCGACCCCATCTATGCCTATATCTGCGGCGACTACCAGCCCATGATGATTGTAGGCAGCGGATGCCCCGACCCGGAAAGCAGTGTGGTCGACACCCTCAGGGCTCCCGAGGGCATGCTCACCTACCGCTGGTATGTGGCCACTCATGGACCCGAACCCAACGCCATGCTCAACAATCCTGCCCACATGGATAGTGTCGAGTTCCGTCAGATTTCGCCCCTCACCGGCACCACGACCGATAATACCTATGCTGCCCAGCTCGAAGACTTTATCGTCTCGGCGGGACCCGATGCTGGCGACACCGTGGCCCGCCAGACCTTCATGTGTATCATGACCTCGGCCCTCGACCCCGCCAAGCCCTTCGAGTCACGCCTTTACACCAATGTCGACAACCGCAAACCCATCGTCGGTTATGGCTACGAAGCCCACTGCGACACCTCGGCTACCTTCATCAACGGCTCTATCGTCTACGCCTATGAAGGCCAGCAGGACGACTCCACCCACTGGATTTTCTACGCCGACACCCTCGGGCTTGTACCCCTCGACACCGTCTACGGCAACATCGTCGACTACACCTTCCCCAATATAGGCCGCTATGCCGTCAAGCTGTTCGTCTCCACCGGTGGCGACCCCTGTACCGCCGCCGAGCTCTTCGTCTGCGATATCATAGGCAACCCGCCGGCCGACTTCACCACTTCGGAACACCGCCTCTGCGAGAGCGACCAGGTCGTCCTCACGGCTTCCGACGAAGTGCGCAACAATACCGACCTCACCCTCCAGTGGGCCGTCGACAGCGTGCCCCAAACCGAGACCTCCGGCATCTTCCGCACCACTCTTGATGTGGGTCCTCACCTCCTGAGTCTCACCGCCACCACCTCCAACGGCTGCTCAGCCACCACCTACGACAGCGTCAATGTCTTCGGTCAACCCAGCATCGACCTATCCTCGACCGTACCGGCCATCTGCCTGGGCGACAGCGTCACCCTCTCGGCCGCCGGCACCGTCGACTATACGTGGAACTCGGCCCCCTACGACCCCTCGATCGATAACATCCAAGGCCAAAGTTCCTTCACCGTTCACCCCACCGTCAACACCACCTACTACCTCCTCCCGTCGACCGACAATCCCTGTTCGATTGAAGGCGCCGAGGTCCATATCGAGGTCATACCCTATCCCACGCCTACCATCCGCACCAGCGTGCCACGCGTCAACATGGAGAACAGTAACGTCACTGTCCAGGATGTCTCGCCCTACACTGCCTCGTCGCGCTGGGCCTTCAGCGACGGCTATACCGCCGAAGGGCCGCGTGTGAGCCACACCTTCGGCGACCTCAGCGGCGACTCGGTCAGCATCACCCTCCACACCTGCAACCGCCTCGACTGCTGTGCCGACACTACGGTCTACCTCCCCATCGCCGTCACCACCGTATGGTTCCCCAACGTCTTCATGCCCGACGACGACCAGAACAACCGTTTCGGTATCCACACCTCGCTCACCATGCTCACCTACGAGCTCAGTATCTATAACCGCAACGGTGCCCTCGTCCACTCCACCACCGACCAACACGACCAGTGGGACGGCACCATCGACGGCATCGGCCCGGCACCCCAGGGCGTCTACACCTGGTTCTGCCGCTATTCCTACGGCCCCAACGCCTACTACACCGCCTCCGGCACCGTCACCCTCATAAGATAATATCCTCCCACCCTTGGGGTGGGAAAAATACAAAAACAACATGCTAGATAAACTCGAAGCCATCTACACCCGCTATCAAGAGATAGAACAGCAGATGAACGACCCACAGGTCACTGCTGACATGAAACGCTACGTCAAACTCTCCAAGGACTACAAAGACCTTCAGCCCGTGGTACGCGCCTATCACGACTACAAGGCCCTGTTGGATACCATCGCCGAATGCCGCGACCTGCTCGAAAACGAGCGCGACCCCGAGCTGCGCGAAATGGCCAAGGAAGAGCTCGCCGCCTCGAACGAACGCCGCGAGAAGATGGAGGAGGAAATACGCATCCTCCTCATCCCTGCCGACCCGCAGGACTCCAAAAACGCCGTCGTCGAGATACGCGGCGGCACCGGCGGCGACGAAGCCTGCATCTTCGCCGGCGACCTCTTCCGCATGTACACCCGCTTCTGCGAGAAAAAACACTGGAAAGTGGAGGTCAGCGACTTCAACGAAGGCACCTCGGGCGGCTACAAGGACATCACCTTCACCGTCAGCGGCGAAGGGGTCTACGGCCTTCTGAAGTACGAAAGCGGCGTCCACCGCGTGCAACGCGTCCCTGCCACCGAAACCCAAGGCCGTATCCACACCTCGGCTGCCGGCGTCGTGGTGCTCCCCGAAGCCGAAGAGTTCGACGTCGAGCTCAACCCTGCCGACATCAAGAAGGAGATTTTCTGCGCCTCGGGCCCCGGCGGCCAGAGCGTGAACACCACCTACTCGGCCGTCCGCCTCACCCACGTGCCCACCGGCATCGTGGTCAGCATGCAGGATCAGAAGAGCCAAATCAAGAACATGGAGAAGGCCATGTCGCTGCTCCGCACCCGCCTCTACGAGCGCGAGTACAACAAGTACATGGAAGAGATGTCGTCGCGCCGCAAAACGATGGTCGCCACCGGTGACCGCAGCGAGAAGGTGCGCACCTACAACTACCCCCAGAGCCGCGTCACCGACCACCGCATCGGATGGAGCATGCACAACCTGCCCGCCTTTATGGATGGCGACATCGAGGATTGCATCGAAGCCCTCCAGCTGGCCGAAAACGCCGAGAAACTGAAAGCTTCGGTGGGTTGATCCGTGGGTTTTTCCACCCTCGAAAACACTTTGCAACGATATTGGAAACCGCCATCCTTGGCGGTTTCCAAGTTTTTGTGTATTAGCTAGTTATAAACTACTTATTTTGTAAGTACTTGAAAGATAGGCTGACACCGCCCTAAGTACGGCATTTCTTCAATTGTTTTACGCTTGTTTTACGGTTGTTTTACGCTTTTTATTGAAGAAATACCGTAAAACAACCGTAAAACAAGCGTAAAACAGCCAGTGTTCAGTAATGCACATTCCGTTTTTGATAACTTCTGCAATCGTGGCTGGCAAAGATGACCTTTTTATTGTATCTTTGCATTTTGAATAGTAGTCGCATCTAAATTGTAACGAAATGAAAAGCAGATATTTGACTATATTTTTGGCCCTCTTGTTGGTGGCTCCGGTGCTGCATGCCCAGAAGCCCAAGACGACGGTCGATTTCGGCGCCGAGACGTTGCCCGACGAGTTGCTCGAATACCTCAACAAGGCTACCTCCGAGAAGGATGTCCAGAAGGAGAATGCCAAGACGGTGGCCGCTTTTTCCGCCGCCTACCAGACCATGAACCCCGCCCTGCAGCAGCGGGTGGCGGGCCTCTACACCTACGCTGTGGGTGTGAAGCTGAAGGCTCATCCCGAGCTGGTCGAAATGACGCGTGTGCTGACGGCCTACGCCACGGCACCGGGCGGCGCCAGTAATCTGGAGGGTTGGGTGGCGTCGCTCGAGACCTATCGTCGCAAGAACTCGAAGGCCAAATACATCAACGACTTTGTCTCGTTCAGCGACCAGCTGCTTGCCGACAAGGTGCTCTACCGGTCGAACAGCAGTGAGTGGGTGCTCGACCCCAAGACGCCGTTCCGCCTGATGGTGGATGACGGCAACATCGTGGTGCGAGTCGACTCGCCGACCGAACTCAACTATGCCTCGAGCAAGGACTGGAACGCCATACACGGCACCACAGGTTGGTACGACTACCGCGAGGGGATGTGGCACGGCCACGGAGGACGTATCGACTGGGCCCGCACGGGCCTTGGCGCCGAAGCCTGCTATGCCGACCTGCGCGACTACGAGGCCGAGGTGAAGTTCCCCAAGTTCAAGGCCGACAGCGTGAGTTTCGTCAACACGCACTATTTCTCCTCACCCATCATGGGGCGCGTGGAGGAGGCCATGCAGGGCACGATGGAGCCCGACAAGTACACCTATCCCCGCTTCCGTTCTTATCAGCGCGACTTTGTGATTCCCAATATCATGCCCGGGGTCGACTACAGTGGCAGCTTCATGATGAACGGCTCGAAGTTCATCACCGCCAGCAGCAAGCATCCGGCAAGGCTGGTGTTCAACCAGGGGTCCGAGGGACGCCTGGTGGTGACCTCGCTCAAGTTTACGGTGACCACCGACCGCCTGTTGGCTGAGAATGCGCAGGTGGCCCTCTATCTGGGTCCTGACGACTCGATTACCAACGCCGGTATCACGGTACGCTACCTTCCCCTCGAGAAACGCGTCATCCTGGTCAACGACCAGCAGCGCAAGTTCTACAGCCCCTATATCGACACGTGGCACCAGCTCGACATCTATAGTGAGGCCATCGTCTGGCTCACCGACCAGGACCGCATCGAGTTTTCGAACCTGGCTACCGCCGGCGGTGTGAGCTCGGCGTCGTTCGAGAGCTCGAACTGCTACACCTATCGCAAATACCGTGAGATACAAGGCATCGACGAAATCAGCCCCGTGAGGCGCGTCTACGACTATGCCGAGAGCAACAGTTGGAGCTTCGGGGTCAAAGGATTCTCGAACTACATAGGGCTGGATATGAGCCAGACGCTGCTCATGATACACAACCTCTGCCGTCATGGCTTGGTGTCCTACAACGAGATTACCGGCAGGGTGCTCGTCAAAGAGAAGCTGGAGGACTATGTGAAGGCCAACGCCCACGCCAAGGGATTCGACTACGACGCTCTCACCCTTGAGAGCACCACCCGCGGTGTCAATGCCCGTATGAGCCTGAGCGACAACGACCTCGTGATACGTGGCGTGGAGCAGTTTGTGGTGAGCGATTCGAATCAGGTGGTGGTGCGTCCCGATTCGGCGTCGGGCTACACGGTTCATGTGGGCCGCAACCGCAGCCTCCACTTCAGCGGCAAGGTCGAGGTGGGCAAGTTCATATTGCAGGTGACCGATTGCGACTTCGACTATGAGCGCTATGCATTCGAGATGCCGCAGGTCGACAGGCTCGAGTTCTATGTGCCCGACTTTACCAACCCCGATTATGAGCAGCTGGTGCGCACGCCGCTCTCGCACTTGGTAGGCAGCTTGCAGGTGGATTTGCCCGACAACCATTCGGGCCTTGTCAAGAACAAGGATTACCCCATCTTCACCAGTCGCGAGAACTGCTACGTCTACTACAACCGCAAGGCTATCCAGGAGGGCCAGTATCGGCGCGAGTCGTTCTACTACACCATCCATCCGTTCTCGCTTCCGCAGTTGGCCGACTTCAATGTCGATAGCCTCCAGTTTGGCGGAGTGCTTACCTCGGCGGGCATCTTCCCCGATATCCACGAGCCCCTCAAGGTGCAGCGCGACTACTTCCTGGGCTTTGTCACACAGACGCCTACAGGCGGTCTTCCGGCCTATGGCGGCAGAGGAATCTACCACAACGAGCTGCATCTCGACGGCGGTGGCCTCTACGGTCCTGGACATGTCGACTACCTGAGCTCGCACAGCACCTCGGCCAACTTCCTGTTCCTGCCCGATTCGTGTGTGGCCCTCACCGACACTGTCGTGGTGCGTGAGGAACAGGGCTTCCCCGATGCCCGCGGAAGCCGTTTGAGCCTCCACTGGCTGCCCTATCGCGACTCGATGGATATGGCCACCCTGGACAAAGGACTCCCCTTGACGCTCTACCGCGGTGAGACATCTTTGCGTGGCCACATGGCCCTGATGCCGCAGGGCGCGATGGCCGCCGGCACCGCTACAGTGCGCGAGGCCACCCTCTCGAGCCGTCGCTTTGAGCTCCTGTCGCGCGAGATGAACGCCCAGGTGACCGACTTCACTATCCGCAGCAATACCTTCAACAACATAGCCTTCGAGGCTCATGGGATACGCTCGCATGTCGACTACGACGAGCGTCAGGCCGAACTCCTGATGCCCGACGGGCCGCGTCGCACCGACCTGCCGATGATGCAGTACGAGGCTTGGGCCGACCGATTCATCTGGAATATGGACGGTCATGTGCTCAGTGTGGCCAACTCGACCCGTGGCACCTCGGAGGGTCTCGACGCCATGGGTATCAAACTGCGTCTGCCCAAGGCCGCCGACCTGCCTGGAGCCCGCTTCGTGAGTACCGACCCTGCTCGTCAGGGACTTACCCATTATGCGCTTCTCACCGACTATCGCTATGAGCGTGCCGACCTCAGCTGCGCCGGAGTCTACCTCATCAGCGTGGCCGATGCCGCCATCGCTCCTGCCGGCGACACGGTCCACATCACTCGTGGCGGCGAGATGCAGGTCCTGAAAGGCGCCTCGTTGGTATGCGACCGCACGAATGCCTGGCATGTGGTCACCGACGCCTATCTGCTCGTGGCCGGTGCCAACAGCTATACCGGCAAGGGTTACATCGGCTATCCCGAAGACGAGGAAAACGAAGAGAACCGCCAGCGTATCTATCTTAGCGACATCAGTGTCAACACTTCGGGCGTCACCGTGGGCAACGGTACCGTCAACGAAGAGAGCGACTTCCGGCTCAGTTCGGCCTTCGGTTTCGCAGGAAAGGTGCGCCTCGAAGCCAACCGCCAGCAGCTCTACTTCGACGGTGGCGTGAGATTGCTGCACCAGTGTGTGCCTCAGGAGCAGATGGGCTTGCTGGCTTATGCCGACTACACCGACCCTGATTCGGTCCATGTTGTCGTTCCCGAGCTGCCAACCGACTGGAAAGGCAAGCGCATCAGTGCCGCCATCCTGCTCGACAAGACTACCCTTGAGCCCCGTCCCGCATTCCTTACCAACGAACGTGCCGCCGACAACGAGTTGCTCAGCGCCAACGGCATCCTCACGTTCCTGGGCGGAAGCCAGACCTACATGATTGGGTCGGAGGAGAAGGTGGAGAATCCAGGCGCTGTGGTCGAGCCATACCTCAGCCTGGGATTGAATGATTGTCGCGTCGAGGGCGAGGGTGAGATGGATTTCACCCTCAAGCGTACGCAGGCCAACTTCTACGCCTATGGCACAGCAAGTGTCGGTCTGCGTGAGAATACTGGCGACCAGCTTACCACCGTATTCGGCCTCTCGTTCCCGATGGCCACCGAAGTGGTTGGTGCCATGGTGGCTGCCATCAAGGACGACCTGCGCCTATCGCCCTCGGTGCCACCCTCGAGTGGTGTCATGCGCCATGCTTTGATGCATCACCTTGGTGCCGAACGAGGTGCTAAAGTCTACACCTCCTACAGCAACGACGGCCGGCTTGGTACCATTCCCGAGGCGATGCGTACGATGCTCCTCTTCGACCAGGTGAGATGGCACTACCTGCCTGGCATGGGACTCTATACCGATGGTAAGGTGAGTCTGGTAGCCGCCGACGGACGTCCGATTGGCGTCGACCTCCGACTCAAGGCTCAGATAACGAAGCGCGGTAATGCCCAGCAGATGACCTTCTATGTCGAGGCCGCTCGCGACCATTGGTATTTCTTCCGTTACGACCTCATGACCCAGGAACTTACCATACTCTCGTCGATAGGTACTTTCGAGGATGCCATTAAAACCATCCCCGCCGAGAAACGACGTGTGGAGAAGGAGGGTCTGGGAGTATTCCGCTACCTCGTCGGCAACAACCGCAACGAGGTCACTTCGTGGCTCACCAACTTCTCGAAGCTGGTCTACTCGAACGACGAAGATTGACGATTTTTATTTATCAACAATGGCCAAAATGTCGGAAAATGTGAGTATCTTTGCAGTCGCAACATAGGAGGTTTCGTATGACTCAATTCACACACTTGCATGTACATTCGCATTATTCGATGCTCGACGGCATGTCGAAGATACCCGACTTGGTGGCCAAAGCCCGTCGCGACGGCATGTATGCCATGGCCCTGACGGATCATGGTAACATGTTTGGTATCAAGGATTTGCTCGATACAGTGGCCCGTGTCAACGCCAACCGTGCAGAGGGTGAACCTGAGTTCAAGCCCATTGTGGGTACCGAAGCCTACTGTGCCCGTCGCACCCTGTACGACAAGGACAAGACCCTCAAGGAAATCAATCCCGAGACAGGGCGTGACCGTATTGTCGACTCGAGCGGCTACCATCTGATTCTCCTGGCCAAGAACCTGCAGGGCTACCACTCGCTTTGCAAGCTTGCCTCCATTGCCTATACCGACGGTTTCTACAACCGACCCCGTATCGACCACGACGTGTTGCGCAAGTATCACGAGGGGCTTATCTGCTGTTCGGCCTGTATCGGTGGCGAGGTGCCACAGCTCATCATGAAGGGCGACTTGGCTGCCGCCGAGCAAGCAGTGCTTTGGTTCAAGGAGGTCTTTGGCGACGACTACTACATAGAGCTTATGCGCCACAAGACCGACAAGCCCAACGCCAACCGTCAGACGTATGAGTTGCAGCAGAAGGTCAATCCGATGCTCATCGAGTTGGCCCGCAAGCACAATATCAAGCTGGTGGCTACCAACGATGCCCATTTTGTAGAGGAGGAGCATGGCGAGGCGCACGACCATCTGATATGTTTGGCCACACAGAAGGACTATGACGACCCTAACCGCATGCACTACACCAAGCAGGAGTGGCTCAAGAGCCCCGACGAGATGGCTGCCATCTTTGCCGACCTGCCCGAGGCGCTGGAAAACACCATGGAGGTGGCCGCCAAGGTGGAGGTGTACAGCATCGACTCGGACCCTCTGATGCCGGTCTTTCCCATTCCCGAAAGTTTTGGTACCGAGGAGCAGTGGCGTGTCAAGTTCACCGATCAGCAGCTCTTCGAGGAGTTTACTCGCAACGAGCGGGGTGAGGTGGTGCTCAGCCCGGAAGCCGCCGAGAAGAAGATTAAGCGACTGGGTGGTTATGAGAAGCTTCGCCGTGTGAAGTTCGAGGCCGACTACCTGGAGCATCTGGTGTGGGAGGGTGCCCACAAACGCTATGGCGAGGAATTGAGCGAGGAGGTGCGTGAGCGCATTGTCTTCGAATTGCATACTATCAAGACGATGGGTTTCCCCGGATACTTCCTCATAGTGAGCGACTATATACGTGCGGCGCGCGAGGAACTGGGGGTGAGTGTGGGGCCCGGACGTGGTTCGGCGGCAGGCAGCGTGGTGGCTTATTGCCTCCGCATCACCGACCTCGACCCGTTGCGTTACGACCTCCTGTTTGAACGTTTCCTCAACCCCGACCGCATCTCGCTGCCCGATATCGACGTCGACTTCGACGATGCCGGTCGCGGACGCGTGTTGGATTGGGTGACGCAGAAATACGGCAAGGAGCGCGTGGCTCATATCATCACCTACGGTACTATGGCCACCAAGAGCAGCATCGCCGATGTGGGACGTGTGGAGAAGATACCCCTTGAGACGGTCAACGCGCTCAAGAAGCTCATTCCTGACCGCGGTTTTCCTGATAATATCAAGGATGAGAAAGGCAAATCGCCCAAGGTGAACCTCAAGAACTGCTACAAATACGTTCCTGAGCTGCGCCGCATCATGGAGGGTGAAGATGTGAAGATGAAGCAGATGCTCACCTATGCTGAGGAACTTGAGGATACCAACCGCCAGATAGGCATCCATGCCTGCGGTGTCATCATTGGTTCGCAGGACATCACCAACGTGGCACCGGTGTGCGTCATCAACGATAAGGAAAGCGGCGAAGATGTGCTGGTGACCCAATACGACGGACATGTGGTTGAGAACGTAGGCCTTATCAAGATGGACTTCCTGGGGTTGAAAAACCTCACCATCATCAAGAACTGCGTGGCAATGGTGAAGAAATGTCGTGGTGAGGAGGTCGACGTAGACCATTTGCCTCTCGACGACGAACTCACCTACAAGCTGTTCTGTGAAGGCAACACGGTGGGTGTGTTCCAGTTTGAAAGTGCCGGTATGCAGAAATACCTGCGTGAGCTGCAGCCCCATGTCATCGACGACCTCATCGCAATGAATGCCCTCTATCGTCCGGGGCCCATGGATAACATCCCCGAGTTCATCGACCGCAAGCAAGGGCGCAAACCCATCAGCTACGACTTGCCGGTGATGGAGAAATACCTCAAGGACACTTATGGTATCACGGTCTATCAAGAGCAGGTGATGCTTTTGAGCCGCCTGCTGGCAGGCTTCACACGCGGTCAGAGTGATACCCTACGCAAGGCCATGGGCAAGAAGCAGATTGAGAAGATGAACGAGCTCGAGGTGCTCTTCTACGAGGGCGGTGAGAAGAACGGACATCCCAAAGAGGTGCTTTCCAAAATATGGGAAGAGTGGAAGAAGTTTGCTTCCTACGCCTTCAACAAGAGCCATGCCGCCTGCTACTCGTGGGTTGCCTACCAGACAGCTTACCTCAAGGCACACTATCCTGCCGAATATATGGCTGCCGTGATGACCTCGGCCCAGACCGATATAACACGTGTCAAGGAGTTGATGGACGACTGCCGCAGACAGGGCGTCGAGGTGGCTGCACCGAGCGTCAACCACTCGGACATGGACTTCAGTGTCGACAATCAGGGACGTATTCGTTTCGGATTGAAGGCCATCAGCGGCATGGGCGAGGCGGCGAGCGCCGTCATCATTGCCGAGCGTGAGGAAAACGGGCCCTTCAAAGACATCTTCGACTTCCTCAAGCGTATCGACATGCATTCGGTCAACCGCAAGAATATCGAGGTGATGGTTAAAGCTGGCGCTTTCGATGGTGTTGGTACTATGCACCGGGCACAATATTTCCACAAAGAGGGCCCGCTCGACGGCGCACCTACCTACCTCGACATACTGACGCGCTGGGCTGTGCGTCGCCAAGATGCCGCCAATTCGGCCCAGATGAGCATCTTCGATCTCAGCAGCGAACTTTCAGAGGAGGAACATCCTCCTATTCCTGCCGTAGAACCTTGGAATAGCATCGAGCAGTGCAAGTACGAGAAGGAGGTCATATCTACCTACCTAAGCGGTCATCCACTGGACGACTACCGCTTCGAGATGCGCTATTACACCAATATCAAGACCTCTGACTTGGCAAATCTCGAGGCGCTCAACGGGCGCGAGGTGCGTTTTGCAGGCCTTGTGTCCGATGTCAAGACAGGGACCAATCGCCAGGGCGAGCCTTACGGAAGCATGGTCATCAACGACTACTCGGGTAGTTATGAGTTCCGCCTCAAGGGCGACGAGTTCAGTGACTTCCGTGGCTTCTTCGAGAACGACACCTTCGTCTATGTCAAAGGAACCGTGGTAGTGCGACCCTATACCGATAAGAGTGGCATCAACAAGGTGTTCAGCAGAATACGCATCGGTGCTATGATGAACCTCAGCAGTGTGATGGAGCGCTATACTTCACGTCTGACTTTCAAACTGAATCTGAGCGACATCGACGCCACGCTGTGCAAGCAGATAGAGAAGCTGGCCAAAAAGCACAAAGGCAAGGTGCCGCTGCAGGCCCAGGTGGTCGACGCAACCCACAATATATCGCTCACCCTCGGTGCCGATAACCTGCGTGTGTCGCCACGCGACCTTATACCCGAACTGGAGAAGCTGCGAGGCATCTCCGATATCCATCCACAGATTAAGTCATGATGCCATCGGTCACCACCCCTGCCGGCAACCCTTTGTTGCCTTTCAAGCTCGACTTTGCCAGCGGCATCGTCAGTCTGGGCTCCTGCTTTGCCGACGAGATGGGTGAGCGGCTGCTAACAGGTGGTTTCCATATCGAACAGAACCCCTTTGGGACACTCTATAACCCCTCTTCGGTGGCATCGGCCCTTGAACGCCTCATCGACGATTGCGAGATAACCGAAGCCGACCTCGTGCAGCATGAGGGTTTATGGCATTCGTGGCATCACCACGGCCGCTTTTCGTGCGCTACTCCCGAAGAGACGCTCGAATGCTGCAACACCCGTATCCATCAAGCTCACCAGGCCCTGTGCGAAGCCGACCTCCTCATCGTTACTTTGGGAAGCGCGTGGATTTTTGAGAGAAAACTGGAAAACGGCGAGAAACGTATCGTGGCCAACTGCCACAAGTTGCCGCAAGAGATGTTTGTCCGCCGCAAGATGAGTGTGGACGAAGTGGTGGCACTCTGGACGCCCCTCCTGCAACGGCTGACGGCATATTATCCCAAGTTGCATATTCTCTTTACCGTAAGCCCGATACGTCATAAAGCCGACGGACTTCACGGCAATCAATTAAGTAAGGCTACCCTCCTGCTGGCTATCGACCAACTACTCTCCTCGCTCCCCACGCTCCACTACTTTCCGGCCTACGAAATAGTGCTTGACGAGCTTCGCGACTATCGTTACTTCGACCCCGATATGGTGCATCCCTCACCTCTGGCCGTCGACATCGTGTGGGAGTACTTCCAGCGTGCCACCATGCTGCCCTCCGTCCGCGAGCAGGCTCACTTTAATATGAAACAACACAAACGCGAACAGCATATACCTTTGCATCAATGAAAAAGAACATAGCACTTGTCATGGGTGGTTACAGCGGCGAGCACGATATTTCAATCGCCAGCGGCAACCAGGTCTACACCCAGTTAGACCACACGAAATACAATGTCTACAAGATAGTCGTCGAGCGCAACGGATGGTGCTGGCTTGATGGAGAGGAACATCGGCCCGTCGATCGCGACGACTTCACAGTCATGGACCGGGGACAGAAGGTACGCTTCGACCTGGCGTTTATCATTATTCACGGTAATCCGGGCGAGAACGGTGTGCTGCAAGGCTATTTCGACATGTTGGGTATCAAATATACAACTTGTGGATTCTATACCTCGGCCCTCACTTTCCAGAAGGGCTATTGCAATCCTGTGGTGAAGAGTTTTGGGATAGTCAAGGTGGCCCACTCGGTGATGCTGTATGAAGAGCCTTGCAACCTCGACCATTTCCCGCTGTCCTCATTCCATTTTCCCCTCTTTGTCAAGCCTGCCGCCGGAGGCAGTAGCGTGGCTACCACCAAGGTGAAAACGGTCGAACAGTTCCTCCCTGCCATCCACGAAGCCTTCACCGAAGACCATGCCGTGCTGGTTGAAGAGTGCATTAACGGGCGTGAGTTCGACTGCGGTGTGTTCCGTAAGGCCGATGGCGAGAAGCTGGTCTTCCCTATCACTGAAATCATCCCCAAGGGGGGGCATGAGTTTTTCGACTACGAGGCCAAGTATCAGGGCTTCAGCAACGAGGTGACCCCTGCCGAAGTTGAAGAGCGCATCAGCAAACACATCCAGGAGGTCTCTTCGCAACTCTACGACCTGCTGGGCTGCCGTGGCATTGTCCGTTTCGACTTCATCCACGATATGGAGGCCGACGAACTCTATTTCCTCGAAGCCAACACCATCCCTGGCCAGAGTGCCGAGAGCATCGTTCCCAAGCAGGCACGCGCCATGGGCATCAGCCCCGCCGAACTCTACGAGATGAGCATCCAGGCCGCCCTTCTTTGAGGGTGTTCGAACGGCCTTATCTACAACCTTTTATCAGCTGTTCTTTTACTGTTCTTTTAGAAATCCTAAAAGAACAGTAAAAGAACAGCTGAAGAAATGCAGTCGAAATGGCGGTGGTTGGTCCTTGCTGTCAGAGCAGATGGCGGCGGTAGGAACGGGCTGCCAACAAGGCGGCGCCGGCAAAGGTGAGCAGCAGCAGCAGGCTTCCGAGAACTACTTGCCATGCCGGTAGGCCAAAGGGGAGCCGTAACATGGCGGCTGCCGGGGCAGTGAAGGGCAGCAATGTGAGCCCTGTGGCTAGCGGACCTGCAGGCGATTTTAACAAGAAGGTACTTAGTATCAGCACGATTAGCAGCGGTGAGGCGATGAGCGATACCCACTGCAGTGCGTCGGCGTCGCTATCGAGTCGGGCGGCGAGGGCGGCCAGCAGGGCGCCATAAAGCAGGAACCCAAGCAGGAAGTAGAGCAGGAAAATGCCAGCCACCAGCGGCAAACGGATGGCGGTGAGCCCCTGTACAGTCTCGTCGACAAGCTGCACGGTGGTGGTGTATTGCTCCGTAGCTTCAGCTCCTTTCGAGGCAATGACACGTTGCTCTTGCTGACTTCGGGCGTCGGCAAAGAGTTGCGGCGCTGTGGCCTCGATGCCGCGAATACAGAGTGCCGTGAGCGCTACCCATAGCACCAGCTGGGTGAGGGCGGTGAGCGCCACGCCAGCCGTTTTCCCGACCAACAACGTGGTAGGACGTACCGTGGTGGTGAGCACTTCAGCTATGCGGTTCTGCTTCTCTTCTTGCACGCTACGCATCACTTCGACACCAAACAATATCAGCGCCAGCGTCATCAGCAACGCCAGCACCAGCGCCACCACGGTCTTCACGTGGGCAAAACTCTCGTGACCTGTGGCTGAATCGTGAGTGTGCAGCCGCAACGTGGTGCTTTCGACCGAATGGTAGACGGAAGGCTCGACTTGGTAGACATCTTCGAGGATGGCGTTGCGCAACAGGGTCTGTAGCTGGTTGCCTACGGCACGTTGTAGTTCGAGCGAAGGCGTATGGCTGTGGTAGTAGAGGAATGCGTCGCGCGGTATGGTGGTCTCGCGCAGCGGGATAAATAGGATGAGGTCGTTGTTAGCGGCTTGCTCGCGGGCCTGGTCCAGGCTGGGTATGGGCTTGAAGCCAATCTCGAGGGTCGATTGGAGGCCGTCGGAAAAAAGGCCTGTCTGGTCGACTACAAGTACCGTGGTGCGTTCGGCGCTGCGGTGGGCGGCGGCCACAGGCAGGGCATAGAGCACTGCCAGCACCAGTGGCACCAGGAGGGTGAGCACCCAGAAGGCGGGCTTCCGCAGGCGCAGTCGGTATTCACGACCGAGGATAAGCAGAAGGTTCTTCATAGTTGTATGGTTTTGGTGCAGAGCTCGTCGGCGGCCTGCAGGTTGTGGGTGGAGAGGAGGATGGCGGTGCCGGCAGCCTGTAGGCGCTGTATCTCGTTTCTAAGCATTGCAGCGCCAGCGCTATCGAAGCCGGTGAAGGGTTCGTCGAGAATAACCAGCGAGGGACGATGGGCCACGGTGACCACAAATTGGAGCCTTTGTTGCATGCCTTTGCTCAGGTGCTTGACGGGCCGTTTCCACCATTCGTCCATGCCCAGCCGGGTGAACCATTCGTGCAGTGTGGCCTCGGCATCGCTGCGGCTCATGCCTTTGAGACGTGCCAGATAGAGGGCCTGCTCGCCAGCCGTCATGTGGCGGTAGAGGCCGCGTTCTTCGGGCAGGTAGCCTATGTGGTTCAGGTCGTCGTGCACGATGGGGTGGCCGTCGAATCGCACCTCGCCGCTGTCGGGCTCAAGCAGCCGTGTGATAATACGCAGCAGGGTGGTCTTGCCGGCGCCGTTGGCACCCAGCAGGCCCACTACCTCGCCACGCTCAACGCCGAAGGTGACGTCGGTGAGCACGGGATGGCCGTCGAAAGCCTTGCTGATGTGGTCTATTTGTAGCATCTATCTCATGGTCCCCCCTCTCCGTCCCCTCCTCAGGGAGGGGATGAGGGGTGGGGGAATAATTGGTTTTCAGTAATATGATTTCGGCTGCCAAGGCCAGCAAGGTCAGCACAAGGCAGAGTCGCCACAGGGGGTGGCCGCCGTCGCGTGCACGCAGTTCCTCGGTAAGGGGCTTAGCACTGCTACGTACCATGCTGTAGCCCTCGCGGCCGTCGATGGCTTTTGCGATGGCGTTGCGGTCGAGGAAAGTCATCGTCGACTCGCGACGGGGGTAGTTGAAAGCCAGATGTTCGTCGCCGAGACTGAATATGCCGTCGGTCGATACCTCGCCGTGCGGTATCATCTGCCAGCGTCCGGCAATCCGCCGCAGGTCGGGCAGGAGGCTGAATTTGCCTCCGTCGGTCAGCTCGGGTGGACGTGCGTTGGGGTCATAGCTCCCTTGCAGGGCTATCGGTTCGGGGTCGCCAAGGGTATGGGATACCGGCGGCAACGGACGGCTGTAGAGAGCCATGTTGTAGAGCGTGGGCACAAAGAGGGCCTGGCTCACAAGGTCGGTAATGTTGGCATTGAGGGGCGTGGTGAACAGGTAGAGCCGTCCTTGTCCCGCAGGGGTGAGGGTAAGCAGGTCGCCTCCGTCGGCAAGCGTAATGATGCTCTGCTTGAGCGCTTGGCCGTGCCCCAGCATGTAATGGCCTTGCACGGAAGGCATCTCCATTTCGTCGTTGCGCCCGTTGAAGACTCCTCGGTAGAGCATGCTGCCGTAGTCGACGCTGTTGGCCTTCACAGGGCGCTGCACCCAGCGGTCGAGTTGCGGTGCCTGCAGGGCACCCAGCAGGGCATTGAGGTCGGAAGCACCGCCATCCGACGGTATCACCAGCAGGCTTCCGCCTTCGCCGACCCATTGGGTCAACTGCTGCACCTCGCCGCTCGTCAGTGCTTTGGGTTCGTTGAGTATCACGAAGTCGTAGTCCGACAGGTCGTGCTGCAGCATGCGTTCCTGCCGCAGGTCGACGCTGCTGTCGCCTTTGAAGAGGCGCGTCAGGTGGCTGTTGGCCTCGTGACCGTCGATTTCCAGCATCTTGATGCGGTCGCCCACATGGAAGGTGAAGTAATAGTTGTCGTCGAAGGTGATGGGGTAGTCCTCAATGGTGACGTACCCATCGACCCATCCTGGATGCTCCAAGGTGAAGCGGAGGGTTACTTTGGCTGTGGCATCGGCGGCAATGTCGACCGTGGCCAAAGCCCGTTCGCGCCCGTCGACGAGCAATTTCACGGGCACCTTTTCCACGTCATGGCTGCCACTGTTACGAAGGGTGGCCTCGACGCTGACGCTGCCACCGGAGAAATAGGCCGGTGCATCGAGCACTATGCTGTCGATGAAGAGGTTGTCTGATTCGACGGCACTCAAAGGCACGAGGGTGACCAGCAGGCTGCTGTCACTAGGAAGGGCGTCAAGGTCGGCGGTCGTAAGCTGGAAGTCGCTGATGAGATAGGCATGCCAGTTGTGGGCGCCGCTCTGCTGAAGGAAGTCGCGTTGGCGTTCCATCACGGTGCTCATCAGGGGTGCTGCGGGCGACACCTCCAGGTCGTCGAGGGCAGCAAAGAGCTCGTCGCGGTTGAGCCACCGCATCTCACTTCCTTTCATGTCGTTGGTAATCAGTTGGAAGCGATCGCTTACGGAATAGGCGTCGGCCACTTCGTGCACCTTTTGGCGGGCGGCGTCGAGCAGGGTGCCGTCGCCTGTGGCATTGCCCATGCTGAACGAGTTGTCGACATAGATGCTGACGGCGGTGCTGCCGGTGCGCACCGTGGCGTTCGACGAGGGTATTACGGGCTGGGCAAAGGCAAACACCAGCATGACGATGGCCAGGATGCGAGCGGCCAGCACCAGCCACTGCCGCAGGGTGCTGTGGCGCCGTTGCTCGTGCTGCATCTCGTTCAGGCGGTCGACATTGCTGAAATAGACCTTGCGGTAACGCCTGAAGTTGAAAAGGTGTACAATGATAGGGATGGCTACTGCCAACAGTCCCCACAAAAAGGCCGGATGACTAAACAGCATCGGTGCCTCCTTTCTTCATTGAAGCGTAGTGCCGGCATACGGCAGTCAAGCCGCACTTGTCGCATTTGGGCTTGCGGGCCTGGCACACGTAGCGGCCATGGAGTATAAGCCAGTGATGTGCCTTGGAAAGCAATTCGGACGGAATATGGTTCACCAGTTCGCGTTCGGTCTGCAGGGGTGTCTTGCTATTGACCGTCAGACCGATGCGATTGGCTACGCGGAACACATGGGTGTCGACCGGCATGGCGGGACGGTCGAAATAGACCGCTTCCACCACGTTGGCCGTCTTGCGGCCCACGCCCGGCAGGCGTTGCAGCTGGTCGATATTGTCGGGCACTTCGCCACCAAACTCGTCCACCAGCATTCGAGCCAGTCCTGCCAAGTGATGGCTCTTGTTGTTCGGGTAGGAAACCGAGTGGATGTAGCCGAAGATGTCCTCCTCGCTGGCCTGCGCCATGGCCTCGGGGGTGGGGTAAGCGGCAAAGAGGGCAGGGGTGACCATGTTGACGCGGCGGTCGGTACACTGGGCCGAGAGGACCACGGCCACCAGCAACTGGAAGGGGCTGCTGTAGTGCAGCTCCGTCTCGGCCACGGGCATAGCCTCCTTGAAGTAGTCGATTACACGACGGTAGAGTTCTGTCTTTCTCATGGTACCAGTTCGAACGAGGTCAGTATGGGGTAATGATCGGATATATCGGTCTTGATACGCTTGTAGCTCAAGGTGTTGATGCCGTCGCTATGGAACACCATGTCGATGCGGAACTGCGGTATTCCGTCGTGGCCGAAGGGGATCAGATGTCCGTCGCCTCCGTTGTAGGTGATGCTCATGCCGCTTCCTTTTTCGCGGAAGGTGTCGGTCATCACGTCCACAATCTGGCGGTAGAGCCACGAACCAGGAATGTCGTTGAAGTCGCCGGCCATCACCATCGGTAGCGAACTGCTGGTGACGACGGGTTTGATGTGCTGCGACCACTCCTCTTCATGGCTGAGGATGGTCTCCTTCACCTTGCCGAAGGTGCGACGGCTCGAGGGCTGCATCTCGCCACGCCGCAGGCGGTCTATCTCCTCGCGGTCCTCGGCATCGAAGCGGTAGCTGTCCATATGGATGCAGCATACGCGGAAACGCTGTCCCTCGTTGTGCAGCTCGACGAGCAGCTTCTCGTTGTCGATGCGGGTGACATAGGTGATGGGCAACCGGCTATAGACCACCGTTCCGTAGGGTAGGCCCCGGCTCGAGGTGTGGGCACCGTAGTAGTGGTTGTAGCCCATCAGGGTGAGGCTGTCGTTGAGTGCCAGCTTCTTGGGAGCGGCATACTCCTGCAGGCAGAGCAGGTCGGGCTGGTACTTGCGAACCAAGTCAATGAAAGCCAGTGCGTTGCTGTCCGACAGCTGCGGTTGGTCGCCTTTGCCTTGAAACTGATGTACGTTGTAGGTCATCAGGCTGACCATCTGAGGATGTTCGTCTACGGCTGGCGGCTTCGAGGTACCCAGCAACTGGATGAAGAAACCCAACGTGGCCCACCGCAGCGCGATGACGGCAGCGCTGATCAACCACGTCCACCGTTTCAGCAGCAACCAAATGAGAATCATTAGCACGTTGGCCCCCAACAAGGGCAGGTAGCCGTAGGCCAGCAGGCTGGGAATGACCGAGCGCGATGGCGCCATCGCCCCGGCCAGCGTGGTCAGCAGCAGCCCTAACGCCAATATCACGTTGAGTATGAGTAGTATGCCTCGGATTATCTTCATTTGTATTGCGATGCAAAGGTACACAAAAAAATCCGATAATTGAGAATAGTTGATTTGAAAAATGAAAAATGAGAGGCGGAATGTTAATTAAATCGTGCAAGATATACTTTTTCCAAGGAAAGAATTTGGTCCGCAACGTCGCCGAAGATGGAACGAGATTTCACCGATGTTGCTCCGACTTCAGTCGGACCATCCTCGGACTTGAGTCGGAGTTGTTACGGAGATGATACGTGTATGTGTGCTGAATATCAGCGTGATATGTTATAATTGCGCTGTTTGTGATTGATAATCAGTGGTTTGTAGTTTCGGGGCCGCTGGTTGGGAAATGCGGGGCAGGGAAGAGGAAATCGCTTCCGATCGCTGCCGTTGGTTATCGGAAGGGGTTTTGAAAAATGTTAAAATATCGTGCACGATATTGTTTGTTCCCGACCCGTCGCACCGTTGTGTCGCTTTACTGGCGGGGAAGGAATTGCACCTCGCCCGGGGCGATGAGACCCAGCGAGATGGCTTTGGCCACGCGGGCGGCGCTCTTGTTGACGATGCCAAGGCGGCGCGAGAGGTCTTTCTGCCGCTCCTGGATGGCCTTGTCGCTCTCGTCGAGTTGGTTGGATATCTCGGCGGCGGTGCATCCGGCGGCCTCGAGCAGCAGCAGGCGTTGTTCGGTGGCGCTCAGCTCGAAGCCCGGGTCGTGGTTCTCCACAAGGTGGAAGTAGCGCTCGGCGGCCTCTTTGAGGGTGAGCATGACGGGATAATTGAAGTAGCATTGCTCGCCGCGTTCGAGGCAGGCGATGGCACGCAGTATGTTCTCCACGCTGAAGCCGCCGGCGGCGTTCTTGCTCACAAAGGCGCTGGCACCCAGGTCGAGGGCCTCCATGACCACACGTCCGATGTCGTGGATCCGCTGCAGACGCCCCTCTTCGCCGGGCATCGGGTTGTCGAAGCGGCCCGAAAAGATGATGACCTTCACCTCGGGATGACGCTCGTGCACGCGGCGTGTAATCATCAGGCCGCCGGTGGGTTCGCCCTGAAACTCCATGTCGACCAGCAGGTAGTCGGGCGGAGTGGCGGTTTCGAGGGCTGCCATCAGGGCGGGACCGTCGGCGAAGGTGTCGACCATCTCGACGCGACGCATCACGCTGCCGTCAACGTCGCCGCTCTCCACGGTCACGTCGCGACTATTCATTTCCATCTTGACGACTTTTCTTATCAGCGGTTCGTCGTCGACCATCATGACTCGTATGTTGCTCATCTTGATTGTTTTTCTGCCAGTATTACGTGCATCGTGGTGCCTTGTCCCTCGGCGCTTTCCACCCATATCTTGCATCCTCGACGCGTCAGGTCGTCGTGCTTCTTGATGATGTAGCGACAGAGGATGAGGCCGAAGCCGTGGTCGCCTTGCACCTCTCTGTCGGCGCGGAAAAGGCTTTCGCGCTGCTCCTCGCTCATGCCGCTGCCGGTGTCGCTGACCTTTATTTCCACAAAGCCGCTCTCCGCATTCCATGCGCCGCTCTCCAGCTTGACACAGCCCTCGGTGGTGTGCTGCAGGGCGTTGGTCACCAGGTTGCGCAGCAGGATGACGGTCAGCAGTCGGTCGGCCCAAAGGGTCGCCGAGGTGGGTTCGATAACCAGCTCCACACCGGCGTGGGGACGGATGACTTGGGTGCGCACCTCGTCGAAGACCTCCTGCAACGGGAAGGTGGTGGCGTTGAATACCAGCCCGCTGGGGATGGAGAGGCGCGTCCAGTTCTTGATGTTGTCGAAGGTGCGCAGCAGTTGCTCGAGCACCTCGGAGCGCAGTTCGGGTGTGAGGTTGGGGTTGCGCAGGTAGCCGATGAAGGGGCTCACGTCGTGTCGCAGCACGCTGAGGCAGGTCTCTACGTTGGCGATACGCTCCACGTCGCGGCGCTTGGCTTTCTCGAGCTGGCTTTTTTCGCGCCGCAGCCGGCGGGCATAAACCCACAGGAGTGTGGTCATGACCAAGAGCACCACCAGCAGGCCGCTTACCACCATGGCGGTGCGCGTCATCCAATGGCTGCGCCGTGTGGCCGACGCCAGGGTTTGCTGTAGCACGAAGTCCTCCTGCTCGCTCTGCTTGATGTGCTCCTGCAGCTCGGCGTGATGTTCGTACCAGGTGCGGATTTGGTCGGGATTGTCGGACAGGCGGCTGCGCAGCAGCACGTCGAAGTAGCCCAGTTCCATCTTCGGGGCCGCGAAAGGCTGCCAGGTGCCGCGCAGGGCGCGCCATTCCTCCAGCACCTCGTGGGCGAAGGCGGTGTCGCCTATGAGCAGCGCATAGCGCGCCGTGCTGGTGGTGCCTCCAAGCATCTGGTAGGGGTCGCCATAGTCGAAGAAGACTTGCCGGGCCTCGTCGTAGAGTGCCAGCACGCTGTCGGGCGGCACGCTGCCGGGCAGGCTTTTCAGGGCTGATGCCATCATCTGTAACGTGTTGGCGTAGTGGAAGGGACAGAAGACCCCTTCGCCGAGGTCGAACAGGCGGAAGTTCTCGTCGCAGTAGTCGAGGGCCGTGTGGCTCTCGCCGGCGCTCTGCCAGCCATAGGCCAAGGCATAGTTGAGCGCCATATCCTGAGCGTAGTCGACGCGAAGACTCTGTCGGCGGCGCTCCACTTCGTCGAGCAGGGTGCGCACATCGTGTTCGCGGTCGTCGCGGTAGTGGTAGTTGAGCACCAGCGAGGTGATGTAGTACTCGGTCTGGGCGTAGTTGTAGAGCAGGTTGTCGCGGTTGCGGCGCAACACCCCGCTGCGGTCGATGTCGTAGAGCAAGCGGTAGCTGTCGGCGATGCGGCAGTCGCGTTGCAGCAACCGGGCACGAAGCAGTTGGGCGATGACCTGCTCGATGTCGCCGTTGAGCATCCCCTGCTTACGGAGTTTGACGGTTTTCTCTAGGCGGTCCAGCATCAGATAGGCGTTCGCACGGTCGCTTCGCTGGTAGTAGGCAAAGGCTATGTTGTTGTAGGCCCTCAGCTGTCCGTCGACATACTCGGGCAGCGAGTCGGCGACATACTGTAACGCCTGCTGTGACAATGCGATACAACTGTCGGGTTCGCGGTAGCGATACATGAAAGCTTCCTTGTTTAGCCCGTCGACGCGCGACCGGCGCAAGGGGTCGACCGCTGCCTCACGTCGGCATCCGGCAAAGAGCATCATGCCCAGGGCAAAGAATAAAATGACTGTCTTTTTCACGCTGCAAAAATACGAAATAATTTTAAAACAGCAATTTTACCTGTTATTCACTCCAATCAGAGTCTGGCGTTGGGCTGGTTGTTGCTGTGAGACAAAAGGCGAAAAAAGGAAAAAAACATGGGGTTTATACTTATCATGTGCCGGCGGAAAACGGTGGATGAGTGCGAATTTAAGCATTCATAATCATGCCGTTGTGTTTTTTCTTTCAAAATAATTTGGCCAGTTCGGAAAATGTTTGTACTTTTGCACCTGTTTTTAAGGGTTAAAAGGTCGTTTGGCCGAGGGGCTAGGCACAGGTCTGCAAAACCTGCTACTCCGGTTCAAATCCGGAAGCGACCTCACAGAAAAGGGGATTGCCGATTGTGCAATTCCCTTTCTTTTTTGCCCTTTTTCCGGCCTGGTTGAAAATATTTTTTTGTCATATTACAAAAAAGTTGTAATTTTACGGCCAGAAAAATATGAAAGAAAAACGTTGGATTATTAGACAAGACTATGATTTAGAGACTGTTGAAAATCTTGCTGCATCGCTGGGCGTTGACCGAATCATCGCCACACTGCTCGTAGAAAGGGGAGTTTGTACCTTCGAAGAAGCCCGTCGCTTCTTCCGCCCGGGGTTGGATCAGATTCATGATCCCTATCTCATGAAAGGCATGCGTCAGGCAATCGACCGCATCAACCGAGCGATAGCAGAACAACAACGCATCATGGTCTACGGCGACTACGACGTCGACGGTACGTCGGCAGTGGCCTTGGTCTACTCTTATCTGAAGGAGTTGGACCCAAATATTGACTTCTACATTCCCGATCGTGAACGCGAGGGTTATGGTATCAGCAGTCAAGGTATTGAGTATGCGCATGAAACAGGCGTCAAGCTTATCATAGCGCTCGACTGTGGCATCAAGGCGATGGAGCAGGTCGATCATGCCGCACAATATGGCATCGACTTCATCATCGGCGACCACCACCTGCCGGGTGACGAGGTGCCACGTGCCGTCGCGGTGCTCGACCCCAAGCAGGCCGACTGTCAGTATCCCTACAAGGAGCTCAGCGGTTGCGGTATCGGCTTCAAGATTGTCGAGGCTCACCTCGAGCAGCGGATGGGTGTGCGCTTGTGCGACCTGCCCGAACAGCTCGACAACTACCGGCGCGGCCGTCAGGAAGACCTCAAGTTGCGCCTGCTCAAGTACCTCGACTTGGTGGCCGTTTCCATCGCCAGCGATATCGTGCCCATCATGGGCGAGAATCGTGTTTTGGCCTATTTCGGTCTCAGGGTGCTCAACACCAAGCCGCGTCCCGGCATCGAGGCTATCCTCAAGTATGGCCATGTGGATCGTCGCAAGACGGAGCAGGTGGACCCCTCCGACCCGTCGGATACGGCCGACAAGCCCAAGGCAGGTTATTTCGAGAAAGAGCTTACTATCAGCGACCTGGTGTTTCTAGTGGGACCGCGTATCAACGCAGCGGGACGCATCAGGAGCGCTTTCGACTCGGTGCGCCTCATGCTTACCGACGACCCTTCCATCGCTCGCCAGCTGGCTGAGGATATCAATACCTACAACATGGAGCGCAAAGACCTCGACACCGCCGCCACCGAGGAGGCCAAGCGGCGTATCGACAACGATGCGTTCTATCGCGACCGCCAGTCGCTGGTGCTTTACGACCCGTCGTGGCATCGTGGGGTGGTGGGCATCGTGGCTAGCCGTATCGTCGAGGCCTACAACAAACCCACCATCGTTTTCACCGAGGGCTCGGACGGCCTCATCACTGGTTCGGCTCGTTCGCTCAAGGAGTTCGACGTGCACGAGGCTCTCGAGAAGTGTGCCGACCTGCTCGAGCATTTCGGTGGCCACAAGAGTGCCGCCGGCGTCAGCCTCCGCAAGGAGAATATGCGTGCCTTCCTCGACAGGTTCGAGCAGCTGGTGCGCGAAGGCCTCGGTCCCGAAGAGGTGATGCCCGAAGTGGAAGTCGACTGTGAGCTGGGCTTTTCGCAGATTACCCCCAAGTTCCTCCGTATCCTCAAGCAGTTCGCTCCTTTCGGCCCCGAAAACAACGTGCCGGTCTTCGTCACCCGCGAGTTGGTCGATATGGGTGGCGCTCGCATTGTGGGTAGCAACCACCTCAAGTTCAATGCCATCTCGATCAACGAACGTACCGCCCCTTATCCCGCTATCGCCTTCCAGCAGGGCGAGGCCCTGGGACGTATGCGCCGCGGCGACCTCTTCGACCTCTGTTACCAGCTCGAGGAGAACTACTGGCGTGGGCGCACCGAGATACAGCTCAACATCAAGGACATCAAGTTTGAAGATTAAAACCCTTTAAAAATCAATATTATGAAAGCAACACTTAAGACTTTGTCTTCTATCCTGCTGGCCGTCTTTTTTGCATTCACGATGGCCGCCTGCGACCCGAACGATATCTTTACCCCCGACGACAGCACGGGCGGAAACGGCAACGGTGGAAATGGCGGCGGTGACAACCCTGCAGTTGTGGAAACCGACACCACCATCATGAGCTATACCTTGATGCGCTCGTTGATCAACACCGACTGGGATGCGGCTTGCGAACGTGTCCTTGCGATGGGATTCACCGAGATTGCTGCCGATGAGGACAATACGCGTTCCTTCATCAAAGGCGCTATAATGGGCGACTATTACACCTGCCATCTGCGCTGCGACTTCCCCGAGGTTGACAATCTGGTAGGCGGTGTGGTGATACAGGAACACCACATGAACTCTTCCAACCAAGCTACCTGCCTTGAAAACAACATCACCCTCATCTACGACCAGCGTCGGGTGCTGGATGATATGAATAGAGATGCGGTGAATTGCGGTGGCAACATCATCTGGAGCGATATGCAGGACAACGGGCAATTTGATGGCCCTCATGAATCATCTTATCCTTCTGCCGATGGGCTTGACGCCTTCGTGACCGACTTGCGCGCGATGGAGCCCCACACCAGCGTCACCGCGAACTGGGCAGACTCCTATATCTATGACAACATGCATTATGTCGCCTCCTGTAGCGGCATCAGCAGTTCGTTCTCCTACGCTTCTACAACCGACAACATCATTACGCTGGCAGTTGAGGACCTTCTTGACAAATAAGTCTAGCGAAATCCCTTATACTTGATATGGCCGACGACAAAAAGATAATTTTCTCGATGGTGGGTGTGGGCAAGCTCATTCCGCCCAGCCGCCAGATTTTGAAAGACATTTACTTGAGCTTCTTCTATGGGGCCAAGATAGGCATTATAGGCCTCAATGGCAGCGGCAAGTCTTCGCTGATGAAGATTATCGCCGGCGTCGACAAGGACTATCAGGGCGAGGTGGTCTTCTCGCCGGGCTATAGCGTGGGTTATCTCGAGCAGGAACCCAAGCTCGACGACACCAAGACCGTAAAGGAGGTGGTGCAGGAGGCTGTGCAAGAGGTCGTCGACCTGCTGAAGGAATATGACGAGGTAAACAACGCCTTTGCCGAGCCTGATGCCGATTTCGACAAGCTCATCGCCCGTCAGGGTGAGCTGACCGAACTGCTAGAAGCCCACGATGCATGGAACCTCGATACCAAGTTGGAGCGCGCTATGGATGCCCTCCGCTGCCCCGACGATGACCAGTTGGTGAAGAACCTCAGCGGTGGTGAACGCCGCCGCGTGGCCCTCTGCCGGCTGCTCCTGCAGGAGCCCGATATCCTGCTCCTTGACGAGCCCACCAACCACCTCGATGCCGAAAGCATCGACTGGCTCGAGCAGCACCTGCAGCAGTACAAGGGTACCGTCATCGCCGTCACCCACGACCGCTACTTCCTCGACCACGTGGCCGGCTGGATTCTTGAGTTGGATAGGGGAGAAGGCATCCCCTGGAAG
>JAEEGL010913703.1_pt1 | contig 94736 bp, 88 predicted proteins | sample 9134231 | NCBI WGS metagenome assembly JAEEGL01 (sample SAMN16246548, study PRJNA631951) | gut metagenome | biome: gut microbiome; feature: rumen; material: fiber-attached | host: Bos | place: Iran: Karaj | collected 2018-10 | reverse complement strand
TTTTGATAGCAGCCGATAATGCCTGCTTTAATATGGGCCGGTGTTGAACGGATTCTGTTTCCAACAATTTAAATAACGCGCGAATTTGTTCTTGACTGATTGTGTGCATAATTAATGGTAGCAAATTGAACTGTTATTTTCCACTATTTTTTGACGAAAAAAGGGGCCCTTTGCGGGGCCCCTTTTTGGAAACAGTTATTTTATTGAGCAATATCTTTTTCGTTAGCAGTGATAGCTAATACGACGCGGCGGTTTTTAGCACGCCCTTCTTCTGTATCATTGCTAGCAATCGGATTGGCTTTTCCATAACCCACGTAGGAGATGCTCAATGTTTTCAATCCCGTGCCGACTAAGTAGTTATATACGGCTTGTGCACGTTGGGTGGATAATTTTTGGTTCAATTCATCAGAACCAGTAGAATCCGTATAACCTTGTACAACAATGCGGTTTTTGGGATATTTTTTAAGGACCTTATTAAGATCGGTTAATGTTTGAATGGCCCCGGCAGATAATTCGGCACTGCCGATATCAAACAAAATATCGTTTTTCAAGAATACTTGAATGCCATTTTCCCCTTTTACCACATCAGCAATGGCGGCCAATTCTTTGGCTTGCTTATCGTAATAATTTCCCAATGCTCCGCCAGCGGCTAAACCAGTTAAGCCACCGATCAAAGCGCCTGTACCGCTTTTACCACCTGTAGAGTGAGAGATGATAGCACCAGCAGCGGCGCCTACGGCAGCTCCGCCGGCTGCTCCCCAAGCAGTTCTTTTACCAGGGGTAGTACAAGCAGAAATTAGCAAAGCACAAGCAATGCCAAATAACAACGTTTTTTTCATACGGTTCTCCTTTAATAGATTAGATAGATATATTGTACTTAATTTTGAAAAAATGTATATAAATTTTTTACAAGAGAAAAAACAGAAGAAAAAAATTAAAAGGGCCCTTCTCAGGACCCTTTTAAACTCTTTGTTGGAAAGGAAGTTATTTGTTGGTTACTTCCAATTCTACACGGCGGTTTTGAGCACGTCCAGCGGCGGTCTTGTTGGTGGCAATCGGATTAGCAGCACCACGACCTTCGGAGGTTACGTTACCGGCTTTTACACCGTCTTTTACGAGTTGCATTTCAACGGCTTTAGCGCGGCGTTGAGAAAGATCTACGTTGTAATCGGCGTTACCTAAAGAATCGGTGTAACCGACGCAGTGAACAGTAGCGTTCGGATATTTTTTCAAAACATTGGCTACTTTTTGAATGCTTTCCAAAGAATCTTCATTGATGACATCGCTGTTATAAGCGAAGTTGATCGGATCTTTGAAGTTCAAAACGACTTTGTTTTCGGCTTGTTGATTGACAACAGCCACTTCTTTAAAGTCGTTGGCTTCCACTTTCGGCTGCGGTTTAGGAGCAGGCGGTAAAGGTTTCGGAGCAACTACTACTACTGGAGCCGGAGCAACCGGCGCTTTTTGGCACGATTTTTTCGTGCATTTGGTGCAATGGCAGGCGCCTAAGAAAAGAGCGGCTACCAAGATAGTCATTACTTTTTTCATTTTTTATTTCTCTCCTTACTAAAATGGTACAGCTAATCTACAACTATATTCTACAATATTTTACAAGTTGGTAAACCCTTTTTTTTCATAAGTTCGCGATATAATTTATAAATAGGTTTACCTAATTTGGGATGAATGTAATCGGGAAGAATATAGGAAAGGGGTTTTAATACGAACTCTCGTTCTTGTATTCGCGGATGTGGAATGGCCAGGGTGTATTCTTCCGTATCTTCAAAAATGACCATATTATCATAGAACAAAATGTCCAAGTCAATGACTCTAGGCCCGTTGGGAAAAGTAGGAGTGCGTCCCAATTGCTTTTCCAATTCTTTTAATTTTTTTAGTAAGGGCATTGGCAAATAGGGAGTGCTCAAGACCAGAACTGTATTAATGAAATCAGGCTGGTGGGTATATCCTTCCGGCTTTGACACGATATAAGGAGCGATTTCCTTTACATTCCCCACACTGGACAAGGCTTTAATGGCCTTATCTATATTTTCTTTAGCCGGATCTAAATTACTGCCAAGTGCCAGAATAGCGGTAGCCATATTATAAATCTCCTACTTGAATCCAACGGTCAGGTTCTTCCGCCACACGTACACTTTTAACATACGGCATTTTGTGAGAGGCTTGGTTGTAAAGCCAAATGCAAATGTTTTCAGTGGTGGGGTTTTTGAAAAATTGACTTAAATCCTTATTTTTAAGAGGAGACACAATTTTTTCCAGCTGTTGTTGTACATCTCGAAAATCTAGCAAATATCCTTCCTTATTTAGGGGACCATAAAAAGTAACTTCATAGATGAATTGATGCGTATGGGGCCCTTCAGCCAGGGTGCCTTGGTGGCTGTGCTGGGCGGTAAAATTGCCCGCTTGAGTCAAATAGACATGGGTCATTTTGCTGCCTCCAATTCTTTATAGAAATCTACTATTTTACGTGTGTCACGTACGTCGTGCACGCGCAAAATATCGGCCCCCTGTTCCAGAGCAATTAAATTAGCGGCCAAAGTTTGCGCCTTGCGTTTTGGAGGAAGTTCCCGTTTTTGCGCCAGGAATGTTTTGCGGGATAGTCCGATTAGAAGGCGCACTCCCAATTCTTTGAGAGAGTGCAAATTTTTTAGCAGTAAATAATTTTGTTCACGCGTTTTGGCAAAACCAAAGCCGGGATCTATAATAATTTGTTCGTTTGTAAGACCATAATTGTGGGCTTGTGCGATTTTTTCCACCAGAAACTCTTTAATTTCGCCAATCAAATCGTTATAAGAGGTAAGTGTTTGCATATTTTGAGGATTGCCACGTGCGTGCATGACGACAATTTGGGCGTTGAAGTCTTTTACGAGCTGGAACATTTCTTTGCCGGTAGTGCCACTGACATCATTTATAATGGACACGCCGTTTTTGAGTCCTTCCAACGCAACAACTGGTTTGGTGGTGTCTAATGAGAGCGGAATTTTCGGCCATTTTTTATGGGCTGCTTTAATAAGCGGCAATACGCGTGATAATTCTTCCTCGGTGGATACTGGAGATGCGCCGGGGCGAGTGGATTCTCCACCAATATCTAAAATATCAGCGCCGTCTGCAACAAAATCTGTACACTTTTTTACAAGCGCATCTAAATTATTTTGTGGATTCCCGTCGTAAAATGAATCCGGTGTGGCATTGATAATGCCCATTAGTTGTGTCGTCATCATAAGAAAAGAAACTTTACTATCTTTTATCGGTCGATATTATATTTACTGTGTCTGATGTGTTGGAAACACGTCCATAGTCTCTTAATTCAATTTTACAAGAGGAGCCAAAGGCGTCAATGTTAGACAAAGTTCCTCTTGATTTACATACTTTAACAATTGTTTGGCCTTTCTCATTATACCCAACAATATTTTCCGAAGTATGTGCGCAGGCACTTAAAAAAAGAATAGGAAAAATGAGTAATATATATATTCTCATATTGCAATCTCCTATTTAATCATTTCTAAAAATTCACTGCGTACTTCCATTTTCTTAAACGCGCCACGGATGGCACTGGTAACCATTACAGCGTTGTGTTTTTCAATTCCGCGTGAACTAATGCACATATGTTTGGCTTTACACACTACCATTACGCCGTGGGGATGAAGTGTTTCCATTAAGCTGTCGGCGATTTGGGCGACTAATTTTTCTTGAATTTGGAGACGGCGTGCAAACACTTCCACTAACCGTGCCAATTTAGAGATGCCCAGCACACGTCCGTTGGGCAAATATCCAATACTGATTGTGCCGAAAAAAGGTTGCAAATGGTGTTCACAGGTAGAATAAAACTCAATATCTTTGAGTACCACCATTTCTTCACAAGAACCTTCCACAAACGTTTTCAAAACGTCTTGCGGTTTTTGAGCGTAACCGCCGTAGAGCTTTTTCCAACTTTTTACAATACGTTTGGGTGTTTCTAAAAGACCTTCTCGGGAGGGATTATCCCCAATATAGGCTAAAATTTCGCGCAGATTTTGCAGCACTTTTTCTTCTGTTATTTTATGTTTATTAGTTTGTGCAATTGTACGCTTAGCCGGGCGCTTGGATGTTGTTTGATTAGTTTTACGCATAGGTCTATATTCTCCTGTTTGTTGCTTTCGGGTTGAAGATAAATTTGGGTTTTTTCATTTTCATATTGATAATATTTTTGCAAATCTTCTAAATCTGTTTGTTGGCTGATAACCAATTTGATTATATCTGCTTTTTGAAGCATTTCTTTGGCTACGTATTTTTTGGGAGAAACACAAACGAAGTCTGCTTTGCTTACATCTGTATCTTTGGCACCGTTTGTTTCAATGTGCACGGTATGGCCGGCACTTTTTAATGTATTAATCAAAGCAGGCAAATCCTGTTCGGTGGGTTCTCCTCCCGTGATAACAACGGTTTTACAGGGATATTGGGCTAATTCTACCAAAATTTGCAAGCTATTCATAGTTTTTCCGTCGGTAAAAGCGTATTTGGTATCACAAAATGCACAGCCCATTGTACATCCTGCTAGACGTAAAAAAACAGCGGGCATACCCGTGTGGCGGCCTTCCCCTTGAATGGAATAAAATATTTCATTCACCTTCCACAACAGCGGCGGCATAATCACTCTCCCATATTTCCAATGTTTTTAAAATTAAATTCTGTTTCTTTAGTTCGTTTCCTATCTTCTTAAAGTAGAACTGAGCTAAATTTTCCGCGGTAGGGTTGGGTAAGATGTCGTTTAGAAGTTGATGATCTGGTAATAGAGAATCAAGTAATTTTTTGATTTTTTTAAAGTCACAAACCATTCCATTTTCTTGTACCGGTCCCTCAATAATAAAAACGGTTTTCCAGGTGTGTCCGTGTAAATCGTGGCAAGGCCCATCATAGTGGGGTAAATGATGTGCGGCCGAAAACGTGCGTATGAGTTTAATGCGCATGGGGGGGAACCTCCGATACAAAATTAAAAATTTGTTGCATATAAATGATACATAAAATTACCTGGGCCAGGGAAAATAACGGAATATTTATCCAGAGGCGAATATACCACAATACGGACAAGGGCCCTAACAGGAAAAAAGACCAGCGGACTAAAATGGAATAGGGAATATCTATTCTTCGAATTATTCGAAAAACAATTGCTGTTGAGAAAGCCAAACAAAAAGAAAAACAAAGTAAAAAGATGATTAAAAATAAAGAAACTACAAAAAAAGCTAAACGCAAAGATATCAAGATTGAATTTTGATAAGTAGATAAATTTTCTTGAGAAGTGGTAAATGTTAACTCGGAAGGAAGTATTTGTTTTTGAACTTGATTGTTCGCAAATATGTAAATGAGGTTGTTATTGACCCAGATAAGCGGCGTATCGGGAGCGGATTGAGGGGGAATGGCATCTTTTGCTGCATCGAATATTAATTCCGCTTTGTCGCCCGGCCAAGAGACAGAAACAGGCTTTTCCGGGGCAACAAGAACACCTTTTTCAAAAGTAACTTCCGGAAAATTTTTCAATAAAAGCGGAATATTTTTATTAAGGTAGGCCCCTTGTGCAAAGTAAGCCATTAGCGCAGATAATAAAAATAAATAAACTCCAAAAGCGACCAAGAGCCCCTTTTTGGCGAAAGATAATTGATGATAAAAAGCAAAAGATAATATCGTACGCAAATGAACTAGTAACATATATCTATTATAGCATTTCAGGTATAGTACCCTAAAATAGATACTTACAATCAGTTTTTGTTTTTACATGTGACGGAAGATCCAACGAAAAAGGTTTGTTCTTTTCGATATACACAAGTTAATTTTTTGGATTGTGGGGTGTTTTCGAGGGGATGGGGGAGAGGAATCCCACAAGCAATACGTGTACAAGTATAGGTTTGACTGCACTGTGCGAAAGCAGAGGAGGGAAAATTGGCAATAAACCAGGAAAAATCTAGGTTGTAATTTAAGGACATTAAAAAATTAGCACAGGTGAGTTCTCCTGTAAAATTACAGGTAGGATCGGCACTGTTAAATTGTTCGGAGAGGGTTTCTTCCAATAAAGTATAACGTTGAGTGGGAATAGGGTCTCCTTCTACTTGGTATACGTCAAAGCAAGTAAATCCTTCGGCTTGTTTTTTTGTACAGGAAAACATGTGAAACGGATCTTTCCCGGGGCAAGTATCCTCTACTTGCGATAGTTGAGTAGACAGGTATTGGGGATCTTCTCGAAACGTGAAGGGTTTGTAAGGTTTGGCGCACAAAGATCCTACGAACAATATATAAGATAGAAATAGAATTATTCGTTTCATAGGATCATCCTAGCAAATCTATGTAGTATGTTTTTAAGAAAAATAGGTTAGTTGATTAGACAGAAAAGGGATTGCAAAATTCTGTTACTTTTATATACCATATAACCAAGCTATACCAAGAGAGGTTCTTATGCCAATACCGTTTTTCTCTTCTAAAAAGAAGCCATCCTTAGAAGTGCGTTATTTGTCGCCGGAGATGTTGTCGTTTTTTGATCAATATCCCTATCCCGTGTTGCTCGTTAACCAAAAAAATAAGATCGTAATGGCCAACCCTGCAGTTGCGGCATTATTGTCTTGTACAGTTGAGCAAATGTTAGATACCGGGGTAGAACAATGGGGCTTGTCTTTTTCTAAAGTAAAGAAAATCGCTAAGCAGACTACGGCAGAACCGCATCTTTATGAGGTGATTACTCCTCAAGCGGACACTATATTAGTAAATATGACGGTTACACCGTTGGCACAAACAAAGCTTTTCATGATTACTTTGGATAAGCAAACGCAGACACCGATAGGAACTTCTTTCTTGGAAAATTGTTTGCATGCCTACCCGATGGCAGTTTCTTTACAAGATGAATACGGCAAGGTAATTTTGTGTAATCGTTTTGCCGAAACAATGTTTGGCATATCGTCGAAGAGATTACATGGACAATATATTTACTCTTTTCTTCCAAAAGAATTGGTATCCTCTTTGCAGCGTTTGGATGATACAGTGTGCCAAACGCAATCGTTTGAGACGGCTTCTTTGTCGTATCATAACTCACAGAAAGAAGAGATTTTTTTACAAGTGACAAAAGCATTTGTCCCTGCGGAAAATGGGGCCGAAAATATGATTGCTACCGTTTACCGAAATGTGACAAATGAACGGAAGGAAATTGCGGATTTAGAGAAGACAAAAGCTATTTTGAGCACTATTTTGGATAATATTCCGTTAGGTTTGTACGCTCGTGATGAAAAAAGTAATTTGATTTTTTATAACAAATCTAGCACTTTGGTTTTTGATGAGCCGGCAGATTTGTCAGAATATCCGAATTTATTCCAAGATCAGCAGCAAACCAAAGATTTAGCCAAACGGGAAATCAAAATACTCAAAGAAGGTAGAAAATGTGAGTTTCCAGAAGAAGAATATACAGATGCTTCCGGCAATAAACGAATTTTGCGTTTAATAAAAGTACCTTTGAAGGAAAAAGGAGTGGCTCCGTTGGTGCTGTCTATTGTTGAAGATGTAACACAAATTCGTCATCAAGAACATGAGATGAAACGTGTTAATACTATTTTGAGTGCCATTGTTCAAAATATGCCAATTGGATTGTATGCCCGTGGAGAAAATGGAGAATTATTATTGCGCAACAAACAATGTGAGTCGATATTTAACGTAGCTTCGATTACTTTGTTTGATAAAACAGGGACATTGCCCCATGAAACGCCTGAACAAATTGAAGGATATATGTCTCGTGAAAGGCAGTTACTTGCTTCGCGCAAAACATTGGATATCCCGGAAGAAGAATATGTTACCGGCGATGGAAAACGTAAATTATTGCACATGGTGAAAGTCCCGGTAGTGGAGGGAAAAGAGCGATTTGTTATTACTTTAACGGAAGATATTACGCAGCGTAAGATGCAAGAACAAGCTTTGATAGAATCTAAAAATTTCTTGCAAACAATTATTAACAACTTACCTGTCTCTTTGTCTGTAAAAAATAATGAAGGGAAATATATTTTATGGAACAAAAAGAGTGAAGAAATTTTTGGGGTTTCTTCTTCTGCCGTAATTGGTAAAAATTCGTATCGTACGGATCTTAATAAAGATCAAATGGAATTTTTGCGAGAAAAAGAAATTCGTGTCTTTGAAAGCCATCAGGAACAAGAAATTCCTCAGGAATTGATTTCCTCTGCGGCAGAAGGCGTAAAAATCATGCATACGGTACATACTCCTGTTTACCACGAGGATGGAAGCCCGGATTGTTTGCTTACGGTTTCCGAGGATATTACGGCAAAAACGCGTATGGAAAAACAGATTCGCGAAGCTAATGACAAAAATTCATTACTTATTGACCATGCGCGAGAAGCTGTTTTAATGGTAGAGAATCACAAGGTAATGTATTCTAATAATGCCTTTTTACGTATGTTAGGATATGATAGTTTTGAAAAAATCAAAGGACGTTCTTTGGAAGAGTTAGTAGATGGAGATTTTCATCTTTTTCTCAAGGAAAAGTATGAAGAAGCGTTTTCCTCTTCTCAAGGAACGGGGAAACCTATCTCCTTGCAATTGATAAAGAAAAATGGACAAAAGATAGAAGTGGAATTTGATGCAATGCCTGCGCGCTATTTGGGCAGAAGAATTGTATTGTGTTTCTGCAAAGATATTACCTCAGACAATCGCATTTTGCGCGAGCTTCGAGAGGACAAAAATACACTAAAAGCTGTTTTTGAGGAAGGGTTAGTTCCTGCTTTTAGGTTGCAAGAGAATGGGTATATTCGTGTAATGAACCGTGCTTGCCGTGAATTATTAGGGTTTACGTCAGATGATAAGAATTTTTATTGTAATGTGTATATTCGCCCAGGTATCCGGTTGAGCAGTCGTAAACAACTTAGACAAGGGCAACGCAGTGAAATGGATTATACTTTAGATTTTGACAAGGCTGCTAAAAAATTCCCGGGGCGAATTAGCAAAAAGGGAAAGCTGCCGCTGCATCTTACCTTTGTGCCTATCAATAAAAGGGATACAAAAGAGGGCGTAGCAGCTGATTACGTGGTTTTTGTAAATCCTCTGAAACAGCCAGCCAAGATTGAAGGGGAAGAAAAAGAGAATCCTATTTTACAACAACAGTTAATGTATATTTTGAAGGAACGTTCTGCTCAGTTGAATGCTTTGTTGGATGCAACAGACGGAATTGTATTTTCCATTTTTATTGAAGATGATAAATTTGGAAAAGTTGCCCATGGTAATAAATTTTTATTGGAAAAACTGGGTATTACAGCTGAAGAATTGGTGGATAAAAAATTCCAAGAATTGTTCGAAAATACGCCGCGAAAGAAAACGACACATGCGTTTGCTCAGTATGAAAAAGAATTAGCCCAAAAAGGGAAAGTGCGCTTCCTGTGGAATATGTTGGGAAAAGATGGAAAATCTTTCGAAGCGGAAGTGACGATAACGGCTCTCGATTTGCCAAAACAAGGGGGAGCTTTGGTAATCATCCGTGATATTTCTTCTAAGAAAAATGAATATGTGCGAAACTCGGAGGAAGCTTTAGAATTAAATAGTATTCGTCGTTCTTTACCTGGAATTTACATTAAAATGAGCAGGGAAGGAACAGTACAGGATATTTGCTCTAATTTATCTTATTGGGACAATAGTCAGGCGCAGTCTTTATTAGGGAAAAATCCGTCCGAGTTTTTGGGAGAAGATATTGCCGGTCGTATTATATCTTCTGTTAAAGAGGCTCTGTCTATTAATGTGAGCACTCATTTTGAGATTCCTTGGAAAATAGCCGGTAAAATGCGTTACTTTGAGATGACGGCATCTCCTATTACGGAAAAAGATGAAGTGGTATTGTGGGGAACAGATGTTTCTTCCGGTCGGGAAACGGACCAACATCTTCACCGGGTTTATCGTCTTTTGGATGAATCGAATATATCTTTGTCTAAACAAGTAGATAAGATTATGCAATTCGGTGTGGGAGCTTTTCACATGCAGGTAGGTTGCATTTTGCGTTTCGATGAAACAGATAATGGGATGGAGACGTATGTAATGCATGTAACTCCCAACGAACAACATTTGGAAACGGCTATGTCTTTTAAGCTGGATGAATGTTTGCAAGGAGTATTAGAGGGAAATGTATTATTGTGGTCTGACTTGGAAAATTGTTCCTGCAAACAATGTATTCATTGTAAAAAAGGATGGAATTCTTTGGTAGCTGCTCCGGTATATGTAGGAAATGAAGTAATCGGAGCTTTATGTTTTGCCTCTACGGAACCACACGGACAATTTTCTACAGGAGCGGAGGAATTAGCCGGTATTTTGGCCCGTTGGTTGGGATTACGTATTGAATTGCGAAAAACGGGGAAAATGCTTAACGAGGCTTCTCGGTCCTTTGCTCGTACCCTGGAATATGTGGACAGACCGGCCGTCATGTTAGATTTGAACTATCGCATGACGTTTGTGAATCGTCCTTTTTTGGAATTTACAGGCCGCCGTACCGATAATTTGTTAGGTCGATCTTTCTTCCATGAAGTAATTCATGAAGAAGCTTTTTCCTTGCAACGGTTCAAAGAAGCATGTGAGAAATCATCCGGAAATATGTTCAAAATTTATTTGGAACTATATCATGATAATGGACGTTATGAAAGCAAGGAATGGGAAGTTTTTATATGTAAAGACGGTGAAGGAAAAATTGCCGGATATGGCCTAATAGAAACTTCTCGTTAAAAACCCTCCTTAGGGGATTTGGTATAATGAATAATATGAGGAAATGGACCATCCCAATACTGTTTTTATTGGTAGGCTTTGTGGCGTCTTTTGCTCAAGAGGCAGAAGAAAGTTTAGAAGTGGATTCGTCAGCGGTTGCAAAAACAGTCAACAAATCTTCCCTTGCTGCCAAGCGTGCCGATAGCAAACTGAATGAAACTTTGTTGCATAAGAGTGTGTTAGATTATACGCTCCCGCCGGAAATTAAAACGGTGGCAGAAAAATGTGTTTCGGGCAACATAGATGAGTGTTATTTTTCACTTAAAACATATGAAAATGATCCACAAAAAGAGGTGTCTTCTGCTGCGAATTTGGAGTTGGCAATTCTATCTCTCCAACGTGGATTGGTTTCCCAAGCTGTAACGTATATTCAACAAGCCAGTTCTCTCAATTCAGAAGATCCTTTTATAGAATTAACCAAAGGTTGGATTTTGTTATCGGCTGGAAAATACAAACAAGCACGCCAGACTTTTGACCATTTATTGTATTTGACGGCGGATTTTGAATATGTTTCATCAGCTAAAATGGGAACAGCTTTGGCATGGTATTTTTCTGGGAATAAAGAAGAAGCCGCAGCCGCATTTCAATATGTGTATACCTCTAATCCTTATGCAATTTCTTTTGTATCGTATATGTTAGGAAAAATTGCTTCCGAGATGAAACCTTCCCGCCATTTGGCCCCTGTTTTCCTACAACAATCTCTTTCTCATGACGAAAAAAATTATCCGGCGGTAGCTCTTTATGCTAAATTGGTTGAGAAAGAAAAAGATAAACGGCAAGCTTGGCAATACTATGCCACTTTGTTCAGTTTAGATCCTCAAAATAAAGAGCTGGCGGCTAAAGTAGAGAAATACGGGGAATCGTTAGGGGATAAAAGCATTGATTATTTGTTTTATTTACGTTTGGAACAGCCTATAGTTCACGAGCTTGAATCTACTCCTTCCGAGTCTGTCCGTATGGCATTATATGCCAACCGTGAGCAAATACCACAACAATTAAAACAGGTGGCTTTTATGTCATCAGGAACGGCCCGTATAACGGATGAAAAACTGGGGGAAGTGTTACGTTTTCCAGCCTACATTGTTAAGACCATCGAATTTAATCCACAAACCAAAGGGGTGGATTTCAAAAATGCGAAAGGGCAAACTGAATTTTCTTCCGTACGTCCGTTTCGTATCCAGGCTGAACAATCTCACAAAACATTGTTGGTAAAAGATATTCATGCAACAAGTATTTTTTCAGCTGATTTGAGCGATAAAGAACTGAAAGGGACTCTAATAGTGGTTCCCACTGAAGATGGATTCCAGCTTATTAATGACGTATATGCTGAAGACTTAATTCCCGCTCTTTTAGCCACAAAGGTACAACAAATTACCAACGAATCGGCTTTGGAGGCTTTGGCGGTTGTCTTACGATCTGCTTTGTCGCAAGCGGTAACAGAACATGCACAAGATTCTTATCATATTACCGATAATGATGAACAGTTTAAATTTAAGGGGATTAACTTAATTTTTAAAACATTACTGGAGGCTTCAAAGGAGTCTGCGAAAATTCGTTTAACGCAAACGCAAGCCGGTTCGTATGATAGCTGTGGAGTGGTAGCAGCAAATGCCATTGAAAATACGGGAAATAAACCTGCCTATGTATTTTCTCCCGCCAACATATCTAAATATATGTTATCTAATCCCCCGGCGGATTTGTACGCCCGTCCTCAAGATCCTACTCAATGGGCCAGTATAAAGTGGATCTATCTTTATCCGGCAAAGGATATTCAAAGCCGCATTGCTTACAAACAAAATATCGGGAAATTAAAGGCTATTACACCTACTCATTTTTCTCCCAATGGACGTATTTTGGGAATGCGTTTTGAAGGAACAAAAGGAACCTATCAAACTACTGACCCACAGGAAATTATGTTTATTTTGAGTGCCGGATCCATGCGTTCAAATTTTTTCGATATAGTGCCTTTCTACAAAGGGAAAACAATAGAACATGTGTTGGTCCGCGGGTATGATACGGGATTGGGAGAAGGTTTATGTTTACAGGGAGCCAATGGATTGGCCAAGCAAGGCCAGGACTACATGGCAATCATCAAGTATTATTTCCCGGAAGCACGAATTATAGATACAACAACAGGAACGATTAACTAATGGAAAAAACGAAAATTTTATATTTTATTACTCGTATGGACCAAGGTGGGGCCCAAGCCAGTGTGCTTACTACGATCAAAACAATAAATAAGCAACAGTTTGAGGCTTTTTTGGCTACAGGAATCGGTGGACGGTTGGACAATAAACTACAGCATGATAAGCAACATGTCTATTTTTTATCTGCCCTAAAGCATGATATTCGCTTCAAATATGTATTTCATGATTTTTTTGCATTTTTGCAGATGGGGCGAGTATTGCGGAAAGTAAAACCGGATATTGTTCATACTAATTCCCCTAAAGCTGGGGTATTAGGAAGGCTAGCAGCGCGTGTATTTTGGCGTAAGGCGAAAGTTGTACATACGTTTCACGGTCTTGGTTTTGCTAAAGAACAAGGAGAAAAGCAATTTAAGTTTTTTGTTTCGGTAGAAAAATTTTGTGCTAAATTTACTCAAGTGCTTGTATTTGTCTCGCGTAAAAATGCACAAGAGGCGAAAGAATTAGGAATCGGTAGGGGAGTGCGTACCGAAATTATTCGAGCGGGGGTAAATTTTAACCCCATATTGCCACTTAAATTTGACGTTGTTGCTAAAAAAGCATCTTTCAATATACCGGCTAATGCCAAAGTAGTATTGGCATTGGCCAATTGTAAACCTCTCAAGAATCCCCTTCACTTTGTATTTGCTGCCTATAAAGTATTAAATCAGATGAAAAATGTTTACTTTATTTTTACGGGAGAAGGACCTCTTAAAGAGCAGGTATCACATTTAGTAGAAAATCTGAACATTGAAAAACATGTTTTGTTTCCGGGATGGCGTAATGATGCCCTTGAATTGCTGGCTATTGCAGATGTGTATGCCAGTGTTTCCTTAAGGGAAGGCTTACCTATGTCTTTGCTAGAAGCTATGTCTATGAGAGTCCCAGCCGTTTGTTATGATGTGGACGGTATTAGCGAAGTAATTACGAATAATAAGACAGGTTTTTTGGTTCGCCCGAAAGATATTGATAAATTTGCTGAGAAATTAAAAGTTTTACTGAGACATAACGCATTGCGTGAGCGGTTTGAGAATGCAATAGACCATCGGGATTTTTCTGAATTTACAGCCAATACAATGGTAAAAAAACAGGAACGTCTATATAGAAGTTTAGTTCCTCCAACCAAGAAAAACAAAGGTCGTCGCCGTTTCTTTAGGCGTTATCGAAATTTTAAAAAAAGCACTAAGGGAGCTTCCAATGGATTACGCGATTAACGAAATGGAACAAGAAGTCCTTAACACAACACGTGAATTTGCTCAAAAGAAGATAAAACCGATTCGTGCCGAGATGGATGCCAAAGAAGCTTTTTCCTATGAAATGTGGGAAGAATACCGCAAATCGGGGTTGTTTGGTTTGTGGCTGCCGGAAGAATATGGCGGCTTAGGGGGAGGAATTACTTGTTTGGCAATGGCTTTTGAGGAACTTTCCCGCGCCTGTGCAGGACTTGCTTTGACGCCGGGGACTTCCGCCTTGGGTGCTATTCCTATGTTTTTGGCGGCTACCCCAGAACAACGAGAAAAGTGGTGTCCGGATTTGGCAAGTGGTAAAAAATTGTGGGCGTTTGCCTTGACAGAACCGGAAGCCGGTTCTGATGCGACTGCACTTAAAACTACTGCCATAAAAGATGGCGATTTCTATGTTGTAAACGGAACCAAACATTTTATTTCTACCGGCAAGGAAGCCGATTTCTATACGGTTGCCGTAAATACAAATCCCGCACGTGGAGCGAGAGGGATTTCTTTGTTGGTCATTGAAAAAGGAACGCCCGGATTTTCGTTTGGTAAAAAAGAAGAAAAAATGGGAATCCGTTCTAACCCTACTTATGAATTGATTTTCGATAATGTGCGAGTACCGAGAGAAAACCTGTTGGGTAGTGAAGGCCGTGGCCTTTTGTATTTACAGGAGACATTAGATTATTCCCGGCCGGGAGTGGCTGCTCAAGCTGTGGGTATAGCTCAAGGAGCATTGGATACCACGATTCCTTTTCTTCGTACACGCAAACAATTCGGACAACCTATTATTACGTTTCAAGCCCTGGGGCATAAGGTGGCTGAATTAGCAGCTAAGACGGAAGCTGGCCGTGCTCTTGTATACACATTGACGCATAAAATGGATGCGGAGTTTATTCCGGCGGTTCGAAATGCGATTGCGAACAATACCGTTGTGCATGAAGAATTGAAAAAGTTGAAAGGTGCTCGGTGGACGAAATACAGTGCCGAAGCTAAATTGTTTTGTTCGAATGTGGCTATGGAAGTGGCAGATGAATGTGTAACGCTTTGTGGGGGAATTGCGTATATGCGCGATTTTCCATTAGAAAAATATATGCGGGATGCAAAAATTACCCAAATTTATGAAGGAACTGTGCATATACAGAAAAATGAGATTTTAACGGCACTTATCAAAGAATATGCAGCCAAAGCAGAGGAGGAGTAAATGCATATTTTAGTATGTGTAAAACAAACCCCTAAATCTGATAATGTAAAAATTGATCCCGCAACGGGATGTTTGATTCGTTCCGGCTCGGAAAGTGCCATCAATCCTTTTGATGAATATGCATTGGAAGAAGCGGTAACATTGAAGGAGCAAGAGGGGGGGCGTGTCTCTGTTATTACCATGGGGCCGCCGCAAGCTCAACAAGTATTGCGTGATAGCATTGCCCGTGGGGCGGATGAAGTGTATCAATTAGGGGATCGTGCTTTGGCAGGTTCAGATACGTGGTCTACCAGCTATGCTTTAGCTAAAGGAATCGAAAAAATTAATGGTTTGTCTCCGGTCGATTTGATTATTTGTGGCAAACAAACCAATGATAGTGATACCGGCCATATCGGTCCGCAAATTTCTGCTTGGCTCAACCTTCCTAATGCCGCATTTGTAAAGAAAGTAATACGCGTAAGTAAAAAATCTATTGTAGTAGAACGTTTGACGGAAGATGGAAGTGAAGTGCTTGAATTGCCTTTTCCATGTGTTCTTTCAGTTGTCAAAGAGATTAATAAACCGCGTGTTCGAAGTGTCAAAGGTCGTTTGGCAGCCAAAAAAGCAACCATTGTTACGTGGAACGCAGATGATATCCAAGCGGATAAAACAATGTTGGGAATTGCAAATTGCCCAACGAAAGTAGTGAAATCGTTTACTCCTAAACATGAAAATACAGCTACGATTGTTGAGGGAAATAACGGTAAAGAAAAGGGAACAAAATTGGTAGCGTTGCTTAAGGAAAATCATTTTATTTAAGGGATTCAACTATGGCGAAAGCGGATTATAAAAATGTATGGGTTCTTGCGGAAGTTCAACGTGGAAAATTAAGTCCAACAGCGTATGAATTGTTAACGGCTGGACGTAAATTAGCGGATGAATTACATGAAAAATTATGTGCTGTACTTTTGGGTTTTGAAGTAGAATCATTTGCACAAGATTTAATAGAGCGTGGCGCCGATTGTGTATATATATGTGATGATGTTCATCTGGAACATTATATAGATGATGTTTATGCAAAAGTGCTCAATTCTCTTGTGAAAACATACAAGCCAAATAAATTTTTAATTCCGGCAACCAATCGAGGGCGTGCTCTATCGGCCAAGACCGCTGTTTTTATTGGAACGGGATTAACAGCTGATGCAACGGATGTGCAAATTCACCAAGAAGATGGGCAGCTTTATGCTACACGCCCTACTTTTGGCGGGAATTTAATGGCTACTATCACATGTGCCAAAACAAGGCCGGAAATGTGTTCCTTACGTCCCATGTCTTATGAAAGAGCGGTGCCCCAACCAGGGCGGAAGGGAGAGATTATCCGTTTTCCGTTTGATGCGACCCAACATACCTCTTTGGCAAAATTCATAGAATTTATTAAAAACAAAGGGAATGATTTGGATTTATCAGAAGCAAAGGTTATTGTGGCTGGTGGCCGCGGTATTGGAAAAAAAGAAGGCTTTCAATTATTGGCACAATTAGCAGAACGTCTGGGAGGAACAGTTGCTGCTTCGCGTCCTCCGGTAGATAATGGATGGATTGATTATCGTTATCAAATTGGACTGACTGGACGTACTGTCAAACCTAAACTTTATATTGCCTGTGGTATTTCCGGCCAAATTCAGCACATGGCAGGTATGAGTGGTGCGGATGTTGTTGTGGCAATTAATAAAGACCCCAATGCTCCTATTATGAAAACAGCGCACTATGCGGTGGAAGGGGATCTATACGAAGTAATTCCCGCCATGTTGGAATCTTTATAAAATCTCAACGGATTTGATAAGCGGTAGCCCCGTTCAGTTCAAGGGGGGTAGTGTCGTTTGCTTGAGATTCGCAAAAATTTTGCCCAGCACTATTTTCTGGAATACAAACTAAATGGCGGAAGTTATCTGTAGTTTGTATCTTGTATTGTAGGGGTTCATTTGGATTTATCTTCGTAAATTCTGCTTCCCAACATAAATCTTGGGTGTTTTCGCGACAGAAGATACGTCCCGTAAATTTCTTCAATTTTCCTTCTTGCAAGTGTTGCGTTAATTTATCGGCTTGGGCTGAATCCATTTGATTCCCGGTAATAAAATTTTTTTGGCGGCCCCACAATACAACTAATTCCGTTAATTGGGCACTTTCTGTTGCATTGCGATAATAGGGAAGAGCCACAGCAATTAAAATGCCAATAATGACCACTACGACTAACGTTTCAATTAAAGTAAAACCTTTCATTCTTTTATTTCCTTTAAGCAGTTATGTACCAATTGCGTAATGGTTTCTTCCTTAACAATCATCCCCAAAGACCAAGCAACTTCATGCAGAATATCCTCTAACAAAATCTTCAGTCCGCCTTGTAGATCGGTTAAAGAAAGAGACCGATCCATGCGTAAGTAATCTTCTAAGACGGTGGCTTGTGTGTTCCCCAATAAGGCACGTACGGCCCGGATATTATTTAATTTGAAACGGAATACAAAAGTACCGCCGCTGGGCAATTGTTCTAAAAATTTTCGTGCAGTAAGAAGAAATAATGTCAAATTCTGTCCCAATGTTTCCAAACGAATTGTTTTGGAAGGGTGTCCGTTGACAGGTTTCTCGGCGGAAACAATTTGTTTATTCATCAAAAGTCCATAAGCGTTGAATTCTGTCATTTTGTATATGCCGCGTTCATTAGAGATAATAGCCACTCCATCTTGCACGGAAATTAAAGGGTAGACCGGGTTGGCCATTACCCCGTAAGATGCTTTTGCAGAAGCTGTTTGCACAATTTTGGGTAGTTTTTTATAGTCTGTTAATGGTTCTTCAGGATACATAGGAACAACGGACATGGTGCACACGCTTTGTCGTTCTACATTAGCTGTAAGAGTCTTTAAGTAGTTCTCAAAGTGGCTTTCCGCTTTGTCGTATAAGATATGACGCAATCTTTCAGATTTTTGACGATGATCCAATAACCAAGGCAACTTTTCCGGATGTACGATTGTTTCCGGACGGCTAGATTGCCCTGTGCGGATATAAGCGCGTTTCAGTTTCCCTACCAAATGAGGAGTCAAATTACTTTGTGGAATATTAATAACAATAAACATACGATCTTTTGTTTTGTTAACGCAAATATTAATATCTACAAATACGACCGGATCTATATAGGTTTGGATGATGTCTTCGATAGAATTACGGATTTTTTCGTGGTAGGCAATGCCTGTGTATGGAGGGCAGGGTTTATCATTTTTGTCGTCTTGAACGCCCACGATAATGGTACCACCCAAGGCATTAGCAAAAGAGGCAATGGTTTTGGCAAATTTCTCATGATTTTTGGGCAGCATATATTTGTAATCCAACTGTTTGTTCTCCGGGAGTTGGCGTTCACAAAAAGCTACGACATCTTCAAATGTTAACTCGTGAATCGGTTTGTTAAATAGCATAAAGTCCTCTCGTTATTGGCCCTTGGGCTTGTTAATTTATTATAATAAATTATATGAATAATCCTATGCAGAATTTGGCCTCCGTAATGACCGAAAAGTTTATTTCGGCTGATCCTTCACAGGCTGCCAAGGCTTTAGAAACCTTGGCAACGCATGAGATTATTTTGTTGGTAGGAGGTTTGAAGGCACATACATTAGTAACGTGTATGAATCAAATGACTCCGGCAAAAGCGGCGGCTGTCTTACGTCGATTACCTCTTAAACAGGCATCTTACATTTTGGCACATTTGGAAGTAAATCAAGCTTTGAAGCTATGGAAAGAATTTTCATCTCCCTACCAAACTCGCTTGCGTGCAGTATTGGATAAATCTTTCGTGCAATTGCTAGAACAATCCAGTCAATATACCCAGCAGAGTGTAGCCCGTTGGATGAACACAGATTTTGTGGCAGTTCGTACAGAAACTAAAATAAATTTGCTTATTGAACGGCTAAAAACTTTACCTCGTAAAAAATTGCCTTTAATCTGTTTCGTAACAGATAAAGAAGGCGTTTTGAAGGGGGGTATTCGTACGGCGGAACTTGCGTTTTATAGCAAAGAATCTGTCTGTGGATCTGTTATGGCAACTATTCAATCACTCCATTTGACTGATACAATTGAAAAAGCACATAAATGCTTTGTAGAAAGAGGCATAGACTCTTTGCCGGTTATCAATGAAAAAGGTATTCTGATGGGGTGGATTGAGCCCAAGCTTCTCCCTCAAAAAACAAAATCTTTTTGGGAAAGAATTACCCACTAAATTTAGATGCGTTTTAGATAAAAACTCTCCAAAGTTTTTATTTGGAGAGTTTTATTGGATTTAAAGATGCTATTTGTGGTGTTGAAAAGGCAATTCGGATCGTTTTAGTAATGGCCTTCCTTTCCGGACACTCCTAGCCCAATCTTCAACGATAAAACGAATTTTTTCTGATACAATGGTATATATAACGGGATCTCCCGTTGGTTCTGCAGAAGGATTCCCCGCAACCGTAGAATAAAAATATCTAAATTGCGACAGAAGGATATCCAAATGCACTATTTTTCTTGAGGCACCTTCGGTTGCATAGTAGTTATCTAGAAGATATTCAATTGCAAAATTTCGTAAAGCGGTTTGTGTTTCTAAAATTCTACCGAATTGTACTTCCGCTTTAACGGGGGAGATAGTTGTTTCGTGCGTGTTTTGCTGTTTTAATTCTTTTAGCATTTCTTGAATAAATGATAAGCTGCCTTGATAAAGTTTTACATATCTATCGTTTATATCTTTCACAAAAATAGACCTTTTAAGGGTGATAGAGGGCTCATTAGAAAATTGCCGTGCCAAGATGTCATATTTTGCGGTAGTTTTACGTAAGGTTTCTTTTGCTAAATCATCAACTATCGGTCGTTGTATTTCTTTAAAATCGGTTGGGGTAAAAGGTAAAATTATACGAAGAGAGCGTGCCATTTGAGCAGATAAATAATTTGCATCTACAGAATTGTTTATGGAAGGAGTAGTCAATGCTCCATTGGCAAGAGATTGTGGGTAAGAAATGGTTGAAGGATTGGGAATAGTCGTGGATATTTGTGTTCGAAAGTAACTTCCGGCCGCTGGCGCCATGGCGATTGACATTGTCGGTAAATTTTCTTCAATAGCAGAAAAAGCGGTTTTTCCGGTAGAGGTAACAATTTTAGAGACTTGAGCATAGCTACCGGTACCAATGGAAAAAATGAATAGGCAAAACATTAATAATTTTTTCATATCTTACCTATTATTTAATCAAATGAAAAAAGAGAGAAAAAGGGTCTTTAGACCTACAATATAGAAGAAAAAAGACCTAGAAAATACTAGGTCTAAAAAATCCCCGGAAAAACCGGGGATTTTGCTTTTGTTGGAGAAATAGTTATTTGTTGTGTTGATAAGGCAGAATTTCTTTTGGTGTAATCAATAATTTTTTATTATTAGAACCCCAAAAAGTGTCATTCCAAGATTGGAAACGTGCTTGGGGGGAAACCGGTTTGTTAGAACGGAGATAAGTCCCTGGAATGGCAGTTGGATTACCCGCCAGAGTAGAATAATAATACCTAAACCAAGAGAGTTTTGTGTCGATAGCTAAGACTATTTGCGCATCTTTTGGTTCTAAGTATAAAGCGGCTATTGTGCGCAATCTCGTTTGAATATCTAAAATTCTTCCTACACGAACTTCTGCTATAGTGGGAGTGATAGAAGGATTCTTCAGTTGTGACTCCAGCTCTTGTGTCATTTCTTCAAATGCAGATTGTAAATCTTGTCTTAATTGGGTTGATAGCATGTCCGCTTCTGAACTCCCCGCTTTAAAAGAAAAAGCCGCAGAACCGGGAAAAGGTTCTTCCAAAAGGTGAGTACTTCCTTCCGTCTTTTGAAGCACTTCTTCTGTTAAATTTTTCTTTAAGTATGCAGGAATTCCCTGAAAATGAGGGGGGACTAACGGCGGGCGGATTTGAGCAGTAGCAACTCGGGAAATTTTATTGACTAAGGCCCCTGTATCCACGTTTACATTTGGCAAAGTAGGAGCAGCGGCCGATTGTTGGGATAAAGTTGCTGGGCATGAATATTTTTCCATTTGAGAGATGAAAAAACATCCCATAAATCCACCTGTGGCCGAAGGTACCATTTCCGGGATTAACATTTCTCCTGTACGAACAGATGCTTTTCCTGCCGATGATAAAATTTTACCGCCTTGGGCATAGGTGAATAGAGAAACGAGGATACATAAGCAACATAACACAAATTTTTTCATTTTGATTTCCTCACACTTTTCGCTTTTCCTTTATTTAATCAAAACAACAAGCAAGAATAAAAGGGCCCTTGGGCCTATGATAAGAAAGAAAAAGGACCCAGAAAATTTTAGGTCCTATAAAAATCCCCGGTAATAAACGGGGATTTTTATTACAAAAGAAATTTCAATTATCGTTTATAAAATTTGACAATTTCTTTCCAGGCATCTTCCGCAGTATCTACAATAGGAAGAGCGGCAGCATCTTCTTTTGAGATAACTCCGTATTGTGCCAATGCTTTAACATTAATCACTTTATTCCAAAAACTTTTTCCAACCAGGATAACAGGAATACGTGATTTTTTACCGGTTTGTACCAATGTTAAGATCTCAAAAAGTTCGTCGAAAGTTCCAAACCCACCCGGGAATACCACAAAAGCTTTGGAACGCATAACGAAATGAATTTTACGAATGGCAAAATAGTGGAATAAAAAAGCCAAGTTCGGGGAAATGTATTGATTGGGAAATTGTTCATGTGGCAAAGTGATATTTAACCCGACGGAAGTCCCCCCGTTTTCAAAAGCCCCACGATTGGCAGCTTCCATGATACCAGGGCCTCCTCCGGTTACTATTGTCAGGCGGTTGTGCGATTCTTTTACAACAATTTTGGCAAAACGGCGGGCTTCGTCGTAATATCTGGATAAAGAAGAGAGGCCTTTAATGGCAGCCAGTTGTTGTTTTAATTTAACATTGGAGGGATCCTTTTCCAAGGCTTTTTGAGCTTGTTGAATTTTCTTTTGAACATCCTTTCCTTGAGGAATGCGCGCACTTCCAAAACAAACGATTGTTTCATTGATGCCAAAATGTTTAAAATACAATTCCGGTTTGAGGACTTCTAATTCCATACGCACCGGGCGCATTATATCTTGTTTTAACAGTTCGACGTCTTCATATGCCTTGATATACGAAGAACCATGTTTGGTAGCGGAAACTTTTTGTTTTTTCATATAACCTCACTTGATATGGGCTTGCATAATGCGTTGGACGATACCCATAGCATCTAAGCCTAATTGTTCATATAATTCTGTTACTTTACCATGTTCTACAAATTTATCTGCAATTCCCAAACGAATCAATTGCACTTGGGATTTTTTGTCAGCCAGATACTCAGCTACGGCCGAGCCGAATCCCCCAGCCAGCATATTGTCTTCTACCGTTATGAGATGCGGGGAATTTTTAAGGGCTTGGTCAATAATTTGTGTATCTAATGGCTTCACAAATCGCATATTGACTACGCCGCAGTCTATTCCTTTTTTCTCCAATAATTCAGCGGCTTCCATAGCTGGATAGACTCGATTTCCAATGGCCAAAATGGTAGCATCCTTCCCTTTTCTCATCCAATGGCCTTTTCCAATGGGAAGTGTTTTTAATTCTTCTTCGAGTGTAATTCCTACACCAGCTCCTCTGGGATAACGCAAAATAAAAGGGGCTTTCGCTTCAAAAGCTGTTTTAAGTAGATGCTGAAGTTCATTTTCATCTGCTGGAGCAGCTAAAATTAAATTGGGAATAGAACGCAGAAAGCTTATGTCAAAAACGCCGTGATGTGTTGGCCCGTCTTCTCCGACGATACCACTTCGGTCTAATGCAAATACAACCGGTAAGTTCTGGAGACAAATATCATGTAAAATTTGATCGTAGCAGCGTTGAGAGAAAGTTGAATAAAGTGCTACAATTGGCTTTACACCGCCGGCGGCCAAACCAGCGGCGAAAGTAGCAGCGTGTTCTTCCGCAATACCCACATCAAAATAACGAGCAGGAAATTTTTCCCGAAAAGCATCTAAACCAGTTCCTTCTGGCATAGCGGCTGTAATTGCCGTAATGGAGGAATCTTTAGTCGCTAACTTTACAAGAGCTTTTGAAAAGGCTTTAGTGAAGGTTATGGTATTAGATTTTCCCAAGGGATCTCCCGTATCCACATCAAAAATGCCAACGCCGTGAAACTTAGTGGGATTTAATTCGGCAGGTTCGTATCCTTTTCCTTTTTTTGTAACGGTGTGGAGGATAACGGGCCCTTTTACATCTTTAAGGGTCTCCAATACCTCTAATAGAGCATTTAAATCATTCCCATTGACCGGCCCAAAATAGCGAAACCCCATTTCTTCGAACAGAGTGCCGGGAAACAGAATAGAACGAGCTCTTTTGGCTAGTTTGGCGGCGTTATTACCAAATTCATCAAAACGTTTTAAAAAATTGGTGGCTTTCTCTTCGGCTAATTGTACATATTTTGTGGCGAGTAGTTTGGTAAGAGCCTTTCCCAAAGCCCCGACCCGTTGTGAAATAAACATTTGATTATCGTTCAAAATTACAAGTAAATCAGTACGTAACAGACCGGCATTTTGCATGGCCTCATAAGCCATTCCACCGGTTAAGCAACCATCTCCCACCAGAGCAATTACTTTATGATTTTCTTTCTTTTGGTCACGTGCAATTGCCAGGCCTAGAGCAGCGGAAATTGCAGTAGAAGCATGGCCTGTGCCAAAGGCATCGTATTTGCTTTCTTTACGTTTTGGAAAACCACTTAGGCCTCCCTTTTTACGAATAGTAGAAAATTTTTTTTGCCGTCCAGTTAATAATTTGTGAGCGTATGCTTGGTGTCCAGTGTCAAAAACAATTTGATCTTCCGGGGTATTAAATACGTAATGTAGAGCGGTAATTAATTCTACAGCCCCTAAACTTGAACCCAAATGTCCCCCATTCTTACTGGCCGTCTCCAAAATGCTGGCACGCAATTCTTCACATAAAGTGGGAAGAAGTTCCTTTTTGATTAGGCGTAAATCATGAGGTGTTTGAATGCTGGGCAATACTTTCATAGATCCCTCTTAGTAGGTGCGGGTTTTGAAAAATTCGGCCATTTCATAAAGGGGCCAAAGATTTTTCTTTTTTACGTTTTTCAACTTTGCCAGTGCTTTTTGTGCGTTGGCAATAAGCAGTTGGGCATGTTTGCGGCTACCCTCTAAACCGTACAAGCTAACGAAGGTCAGTTTTCCGTTGGCTTTATCACTGTTAGATTTTCCCAATTGTTTGGCAGAAGCTGTTACATCCAAAATATCATCCACAATCTGAAATACTAAACCAATGTTATTGGCGTATGTTTTGATGTGTTTAAGATCTGATCCTTTGGCTCCGGCCAATAAGGCTCCAGTTTCTACGCTGCCACGGATGAGAGCTCCAGTTTTGTTGGCGTGAATGTAGTTCAAAATGGTTTCAGGGGTTGTCTCGGCGGTGTAAGGCGGAAGCATGAAATAACGAAGGGATTTGTCTGCCAAGAGTTTGGAGTGTTTGCGAATTTTATCCGCCCGCGTGCTATGCGCTTCCTGTGTTCCCATCCCTTCAGCGTATACGTCGGCCACTTGACCCCCTACCATGCCAGCGGCACCGGCACAGTTGGCAAAATTAGCCAGTGCTGTTAATGTGTTTTGGGCACCGATATTTTTGACATTCCCGTTTTGGGCAAAGACTTCAAAAACATATGTTAACAAGGCATCTCCGGCTAACAAGGATAAATCTTCCCCAAAAACTTTGTGATTGGTGGGTCTTCCACGTCGCAAATCATCATTATCCATAGAGGGAAGGTCATCATGGATAAGGGAATAAGTATGAAGCATTTCCACCGCGCAGGCAGCCGGAAGAACATCTGTGGCTTTTTTCCCGAAGGCCTCAGCAGTGGCCATTAACAAGATGGGACGTACCCGTTTCCCTCCGGCCTGGAGGGAATAATCCATAGAATCGGTTAAAATTTTAGGGGCATTTTTGATTTTTTTAATATATTTGGAAAGGTTTTTCTCAACGAGTTTTGCTCGTTGTTTTTGATACGATTGAAAATTGTTCATAGAATCCTCTATCAGTAAATTCTTATTTTATTATACCTTAATTTATGCACTTATGCCTCCTTTTTTATATACTTAAAATATGGTACAACTTAACAGACCTCACATTGGATTTTTTGGCAAGATGAATGCTGGAAAAAGCTCCATCATAAATGCGTTAGCTGGGCAGCAAGTTTCTGTTGTTTCGAATCAGCCTGGTACGACGACAGATGTTGTTAAAAAAACAATGGAAATTTTGGGCATTGGCCCTGTAGTTTTAATGGATACGGCGGGAGTAGATGACACTTCTATTCTTGGAACTAAACGGGTCCAGCGCACACAAGATGCGTTGGATCAAGTAGATTTGGCCGTCCTTGTTTTTGCGGGTAATTTTGATGAGTACGATAAGAGCCTAATGGTAAGTTGTTTATCTCGGAAAGTTCCCTTCTTTGTTGTGCAAAATAAAACCGATTTACAACGTACTAATGTAGAGATAAAAGGGACAGATGTAGTGGATTTTACTTGTTATCAACCCAATGTGCCGGCACTTATAAATGCTATTCAAAGCCATCTACCAAAAAGTTCTTATTCCACGGATGTGATTTTAGATGATTATGTAAAGGCTGGAGATGAGGTGGTGTTGGTAGTTCCTATTGATGGTTCTGCTCCGGAAGGCCGTCTAATTCTGCCACAAGTGCAGACAATTCGCAATTTGTTAGATATTGGAGCAACTGCCATTTGCGTTAAAGATACGGAATTGCGTGAATGTTTACAACGTCATTCTCCTAAATTAGTAGTAACCGATTCTCAAGTATTTAAATATGTTAGCTCCGTAGTGCCGCAAACGATTCCTTTGACTAGCTTTAGTATTTTGTTTTCTCGGTTGAAGGGAAATTTTGATGCTTTTTTAAAAGGGACTCCCAGTATTGAACGATTGCAAGATGATGACAAGGTTTTAATGTTGGAGTCTTGTTCGCATAGCGTCAATAAATGTGATGATATCGGGCGCGTGAAAATTCCTAATCTCTTACAGCAATTTACAGGGAAAAAATTGCAATTTACCATGGTCAGTAATTTAGATGCTTTACCGGCTGATTTATCTTCTTTTCGTTTGGCTATTCAGTGTGGTGGATGCATGGTAACACGCACACAAATTATGCGGCGGCTTGAGATTTTACAAGAAGCGGGAGTCCCCGTTTCTAATTACGGGTTAACGCTGGCATATTGTCACGGAATTTTCGATCGAGTTACGGAAATTTTTCGTAAAAGGAGAGGGTAGATCCCTTTAAGTTTGCAAAAACCCCCGCTTTATCAGCGGGGGTTTTTGGTTGTAAAAACTTATTTTACACGGCCAGCCGAACCGAATACTTTTTCGTTCTTTTCGGCATACATTTTGATAAGTTCTTCACGGGCTGGGCCCAAATATTTGCGTGGATCGAACTCAGCCGGTTTTGTGGCAAATATTTTGCGGATAGTGGCGGTCATCACCAGGCGGCCGTCAGAGTCTACGTTGATTTTGCACACGGCTGATTTGGCAGCTTTGCGCAATTGTTCTTCCGGGATACCAGCTGTGTTATCCAATTTTCCACCGTACTCATTGATTTGTTTTACAGCCCATTGTGGTACGGAAGAAGAACCATGCAACACAATTGGGAAACCAGGTAAGCGTTTAGATACTTCTTCCAAGATATCAAAACGGAGTTCAGGAAGTTTTTCACCCGGTTTTACTTTGAATTTATACGCCCCGTGGGAAGTTCCAATAGAAATGGCCAAAGAATCGACACCTGTGCGTTTTACAAAATCTTCTACTTGAGCAGGATCGGTATACGTGTGGTGTTCGGCAGAAACTTCATCTTCAATACCAGCTAGCACTCCCAATTCACCTTCTACGGTTACGTCATGTTTGTGTGCATATTCCACAACTTTTTTAGTTAAAGCTACGTTTTCTTCGTATGGTAAGCTAGAACCATCGATCATTACGGAAGAAAAGCCGTTATCAATGCAGTCTTTGCAGAGCTCAAAGCTATCTCCATGATCTAAATGTAAGCACAACGGTACCGGTTTGCCCAGTTCGGCCATCATTTCCACCGCACCGCGAGCCATCCAACGCAATAACGTGGAATTGGCATATTGACGTGCACCCTTGGATACTTGCAAAATTACCGGAGAACCCGTTTGTACACAAGCAGTTACAATTGCTTGTAATTGTTCCATGTTGTTAAAGTTATACGCCGGAATTGCATACCCACCGGCCATGGCATCTTTGAACATTTGGCGTGTATTTACCAGGCCAAGTTCTTTATAAGAGACAGTCATTTTCAATTCCTCCAGAGGATAAATTAAAGTCCCTTTTATTGTACTTTTATTTTACACATCTTGCAATGTAAGTGCGCCGAGGACTAAACGCGCGTACATGGGATGAGAAGAAAAAACTTGCAAAAAACAAAGCTTCGGAGTATAATGTAAAGACCCGGATTGTCAGAAAAATAAGAAAAAACTTTATTTTTTACGGATATTTCGTTTTTCCTGTGAGGAGAAAGTATGAGCCGAACCTTTTCAATTAGTAAAAAGCGGGCTGTATATTTTGATGTAACCGATTACTTAAATAACCCTTCTTATGCGCTTCCGATACAAGAAGAAAATCAACTGACCCGATTGGATGTAGTGTACCGTGCTTTGGTTTCGATTTTATTTAACTATGTCCCCACGTCGGGACATCCGGGGGGGAGCATTTCTAGCGGTCGTTTTGTGGAGCACCTTTTGTACAAACACATGATGTATGATTTTTCAGACCCCTTGCGCTTGGATAACGATATTATTTCTTATACGGCTGGACACAAAGCATTAGGGTTGTATGCTATGTGGGCATTGCGAAACGAGTGTGTGCGAGTGGCAGATACGGCTTTTTTGCCTGCGAACGAAAAAATGCAGTTGCGATTAGAGGATTTGCTTGGTTTCCGTCACAACCCGGTGCAAGGGACACCGTTATTTAATAAATTTCATTCCAAATCATTAGGTGGACATCCGGAACCGTTAGTTCCTTTTGTGCGTACCAGCACGGGAGCTAGTGGGGTAGGTATCGGTAGTGGGGTAGGATTGGCCTTTGGTGCAGCAGATGCGTATGGAGAAAATTGCCCCCGTGTCCACATGGTAGAAGGAGAGGGGGGGCTAACAGCAGGACGTGTGAGTGAAGCTGTGGCCATGGCTTCTACTGCCCAGCTTAAAAATGCTATTTTCCACTTGGATTGGAATGAGGCCTCTATAGAAAGCGAACGTGTTACGGCGGAAAATGGAAATCCGGGGGACTACGTACAATGGACCCCTCTTGAGTTTTTCTATATACATGACGTTAACGTTATTTATGTGCCCAATGGACATGATTTTAAACAAATTCATATCGCCCACCAACTGGCACAAGAAATAGATAACCATCAACCTACGGCCATTGTTTATCGTACTACGAAAGGGTGGAAGTATGGAATAGAAGGGAAAGCTTCTCACGGTGGCGGTCATAAATTCGCTTCTGACGGTTTTTATGCTTCTTTGGCGGAATTTGAGAAAACATTCGGTGTGAAAATGGTCCGTTTTGAAGGAGAAAAAACACCGGAGAATATAGAAAAATATCTGTGGGAGAGTTTGCAGATAATTCGGACTGCTTTGGAAAAAGATAAAGAATTGTCCGCTTACATTTCTACTCAACTTCGCTCTTCAGCTCAACATTTAGATGCGAAAAAACGTACCGTTCGTGCAGATTTGGGTGAAGTAGAAAAAGTTTATAACGTAGATCCTAAGAATGTGCCAGCTCCATTTAATTTTAAAGTGGGGGAAAGTTATACCACCCGAGGTGTGTTAGGTGATGTGTTGGGGTATCTTAACAAATATACCCAAGGCGCTATCCTGATGGCATCTGCTGATTTGTATGGTTCTACCGGTGCTGCCGGAGTGGCCAAACCTTTTGCTCCAGGGAATTTTAACACCCAAACAAATCCTCAGTCCCGTCGGTTAAGTGCGGGGGGAATTTGTGAGGATGGTATGGCAGCTGTTTGTACGGGAATTTCTGCATTTGGAAAACACATAGGGGTAGCTTCTTCTTATGGGGCTTTTCTGGCTTTTGAACATGTGGCTGCTCGTTTGCATGCGATAGGGGTTCAAGCTGCCCGCGAAGCAGGGCAGTTAGCTAACACATTTATCTTGTTCAATGGCCATGCCAGTTTGCCCACAGGGGAAGACGGCCCTACGCATGCAGATCCGCAAGCGTTACAATTGGTGCAGGAAAATTTCCCCAAAGGGGCCTGTATTACGATTACACCCCTAGAAGTAGATGAAATTTGGCCGTTAGTGGCTCGTGCTTTGTCTTTGAAGCCGGCGATATTTTCTCCCTTTGTTATTCGTCCTTCCAATAAATTGATGGATCGCAAAGCTTTGGGAGTGGAAAATGCCGAAGCGGCAATGAATGGCGTATATTATTTGCGCAGAGCTCAGGGAAAAGCCGAAGGAACCATTTTTGTACAAGGGGCGGGGGTAGGACGTGAAATAGTAGAAAAAGTTCTTCCCTCACTAAAAGAAAATGTAAACATCATTTATGTTACCAGCCGTGAACTTTTTGAGCAATTGTCTCAAACGGAACAAGACAAACTCATTGATCCGGATTTGTTTAAAACATCTATGGGTATTACAGATTTTACCCTGCCAACATTGGATTGTTGGGTAAATAGTGTGGCAGGGCGAAAACATTCGCTGTATCCGCATAAAGGGGGAAAATTCCTTTCCAGCGGGTCTTCAGCCAAAGTGTATGAAGAGGCACATTTGGACGGAGCTTCGCTGCTCACCGCTATTAAAGCGTATGTGAACGATTTAAAAAAGGCGAGCCATTGGTGCTAAGCCTTATAGGAGAAAATTATGGCAGAAGAAAAACCTTACTTAACCGGCAGAACCTATTTGTTTCGTCTTCCTAAAGGAAAGGACCTTTTGGAAGAACTAATTGATTTTTGCCACGACAATCAAGTGAAATGTGGTATTGTGCATGTAACGGGAATGCTATCCAATGCCACTATCGGTTATTACAACCAATCCGCAAAGAAATTCGAAAAATCGATTTTTGAAGAAGAATTGGAACTTGTGCATTGTAGCGGTAATATCAGCATTCAAGATAACCGACCTATTGTACATGCCAGTGTGGTAATTGCCGATAACGAACACAATACCGTTGGCGGGCAGTTATTGCCGGGTACTAAAATTTACGTGTGCGAGGCTTATATCCAAGAATTGGTTGGAGAGCCAAAAGTACGTCGTTCAGATAAAGTAACAAAATTGGCTCTTTGGAATTAGTGTAGTAGTGAATCTTTTCAAACCCCCGCTTCGATGACGGGGGTTTTGTTATGTCTTATTATTAAAAAGAAGAAAAACGAAAAATTTAATCCATTGTTTTTCCCTGTCAAGTGAAATTTTTAAAAGATATTGAAAATACTTTCTAAATAAGTTTCAATAATAAAATAGTTTATTTAAAACTTTACACAAGGAGAAAATGAATGAAAAAACTTCTGGGCTTGTTACTCGTAGCTGCTATCGCCTTCCCGGCCAGCGCTGCAGTAATTAAGAATGTAGAAATTACCGGTGAGATTCAAACGATTGCTTCCACCACCAAACACGGCGGGGAAACTGACTATATTAACCACGCCGCCTACAACCGCAGTGCTTGGACGCGCGCTATTGCCGGTTTGTCCCTTGACGTTGTAGAAGACGTTAAAGCCAACTTGTTGTTCCAATATGCTTACAATTGGGGCAATCACAACTATACCAACAACGGTTTTGACAATGCCAACGGCATGTACTTAGCCAATGCCAATTTGGTATTTTCCAATTTGTTCGGTGCCTTAGAAGCTACCATCGGCCGCCAATTCTACGGCGATGAAAACAGCGCTGTCATGTACTTTGGTCCGAACCACTACAACGCTGAAGGCGGTTATTATGCCCGCGTGTTGGATGCTGCTAAATTTGTCTATTCCAACGACACTTTAACCGCTACCGTAATCGGTGGTAAAGTTGCCGATATGGACGAAATAGATTGGGACTATAACAATGATGAACCCACTTCCATTTTTGGTGCGGACGTAAAATTCAATGTTACCGAAGATTTCACCGCCCAAGCGTATATCTACGATTGGAAAGGTAACAATTTCAGCTATTACTACGATTATACTTTAGGAAATGACTATATGGGTTTCTATGGTACCAAACTTACTTTTGCGCCGGAAGCGCTCACCTTGGGTGCAGAATATGCCCGCAACTTTGCCGGTGACCGCTTGATCAAAGAACACAAAGATACCGGCTACATGGTAAGAGTGGACGGTAGTGTGAAAGCCGCTGATGCTCTCACCGTGCGCGGTTTATTCCACTATGAAACGCCTGATTTCTTTGCGTTTGGCAACTTTACCCCGGGGCTTCTCGTGGGACACTTGTTGCGTGAAGAAATGGATGAATATGCAAATGGTTTGCGCTTATTCAACTTGGGCGTAGATTACAAACCGGCCGACCAATGGACATTGTCTTTTGATGCATTTTCGTTCCAAGATCGTTTTGGCCGCCATGCTGCCACGTATGAGTTTGACGTAACCGCCAAATATGACTACAACGACTACGTACAATTGTTTGCCGGTTTAGGCTATGCAAAATACAGCCAAACCAAAGGCGACGGTTTCTACGGAGATGAGGACCGTGTCTATTGGGACTCTTTGGGTAAAGAAAACACCAAAGCTCAAATCGGTATGCTCGTTCGCTTCTAATCTAATTTAGAACAACAGTATAAACCCCCGCTTAAAAGCGGGGGTTTTTGTTTGTTGCTTTGATTAACAGGATGATTTTTCTATAAAAAAATAATACAATAAAAGAGACGTATTTACTTTTAGTGAAGGAGACAAAAATGAAGAAGGTTCTTTTTTTGTTATCATTAGCAGTGCTTGTATCATTCCCGGCTAATGCGTCTGTCTTGGACAAAGTGCACCTGACAGGAGAAGTTCAAACGATTGCCACCAGTACGGACCATAATACAACCTTTAATTACAATATTTGGGGCGGAAATTATGATGTGTTCCGTGGTACCCGGACCCGCGCAATGGCTGGTGTTACGGCAGACGTAAAAGAAAACATAAAAGCCAATCTTTTATGGCAATATGTTTATGATTGGGGAGATCGTAACTATACCAACAACGGTTTCCAAAACGGGGACGGCATAAAATTAGCCAACGCAAATGTGGCAATTACTGATTTGTTTGATGCGTTTGATATCACGGTTGGCCGTCAGTTTTATGGTGAAGAAGATAGTGCCGTTATGTATTTTGGTCCCACCCATTATAACGCGGCTCCTCGCATGTATGCAAAAACGTTGGATGGGGCTACATTTACCTATCACAATGATTTCTGGAAAGTTACGTTAATGGGCGGAAAAATTGGGAACGCAGAAGAACTTTATAATCAGGGGTATGCTCATTATGTGGACGAAGCAGATACTTTTGGTGGAGATGTAAAATGGAAAGCGTCGGATGAAGTTACACTCCAAGCTTATATGTATGATTTCCAGGCCCGTTACATGACGATTGTGTCACATAAACGCGAATATAGACACCATGGTTTGTATGGTGCTAAATTGAATTGGACGCCTGCTATTTATCGGTTTAGTGTTGAATATGCACGCAATTTGGCATATGATCATCTGCCGAAAGAACACCATCAGGGATCGTTTGATTCCACCTATATGGTAAAAACAGATGTGGCAGCCGACTTGGGCAGTACCCTTACGGCACGCGGAACGTTCCTTTACTCTAATGGTTTGACCTATGTGTATGGTAACTATACACCGGGGTTAATAATGGGTGAACTTTTTTCCGCCAATCTGTGGACGAGCGAAAATGTTTTTGGCTTGTTCACGGCGCCTCATTCTTCATATGGTTCTGTTCGTTTGTTTAATTTGGGTTTTGATTATAAACCCGCGGACAAGTGGGAGATCTCTTTGGACGGATACTCTTTCCAAGACCGTTTGGCTGAAAGAAGTGCTACGTTAGAGGCTGATTTAGTTGTTAAGTACGATTACAGCAACTATGTACAATTTTTCGCCGGTGTTGGATATGTAAAAAACGGTGGAAATAGTGTTCATTATAGGATTGGCACAATGAAGGAATTGTACGGAAGAGACAACTCCAAAGTGCAGGTTGGTTCAATAGTTCGGTTTTAAGTGAGTGATATAGAAAATCCCCGCTGTAAAGCGGGGATTTTTCTGTGTATAAATTATTTTTTCCCAGTAGAGCCAAAACCACCTGATCCACGCGTTGTGTCCGTCAATTCGGCTACTTCTTCAAAAGAAGGATAAAGCGTTTGCAGTACGACTAATTGGGCTACTTTTTGACCTTGTTCAAACACAAATTCTGTATCGTTCAAATTGTACATGCACACAATTAACTCCCCACGGTAAGGGGCATCCACCAAGCCGGCCATGGCCTTAATGCCTTTACTCTCCACGGAGCTCTTTCCCCAAATAATGCCGGAAGTGTTTTCAGGCAATTCTACGGCTACTCCCGTGTGTACATTGGTAATTGCGTGTGGGGGGAGAACGGTGCGCTCAACAGCGAACAAATCTGCCCCGGAATCTGTGGAATGTGCACGGTTAGGAAGTTTGGCGTGTGGTACCAGTTTTTTAACTTTCATAAGAATCCTTACATTAATTTCTCAAATTGAAGTAGTGCATTATCAGCATAAGTGCGTTCAATTTCTGTACCCGATTTGGAAAGGACTCCTAATTGGGGGATAAAACTTTTAAGCAATTGTACATCAAAAGTTCGATCATTAGAGTAAGCAAAAGCATCCGGATTGGAGAGTATGTTGGCCATATACGCTAAAGCACGTAAAGAATTGATACGTTCGTTTTTGTTTTTGCTTACCAGGCTATGACGCAAAGTAGGAATTGCGTTGCCCGTCATAAATCCAAGCGCTAATGCATAAGTGGTGGAAGGGGCGGAAGTGTATTTCTTGCTTAATCCTTTGGCTGTTTGTTCCAGTGTCTCGGCCTGATTTAGTGCCAAGGCTATAGCGAGTTGTGTTTGGACTGCAGGATCCTCTTCCGTTTTGGCCATTTTCAATAGATGTTGGTTGGTTTGTGTTGTATGAGAGTTCCCTAGCCACATGGCGGCAGCTGCACGGGTTTGGGGCTCTTTAGCAACGGATGCTTTTTTGAAAAATTTGAATTGTTCAGACGGAGTGATAGCCAACACATTCATAGCCCGTAGTGCGAATTGGGGGTCAAAAATATACAAGCGTACGACATCATCCGTATATACTTTACTTTCCGGATTTAAAATGCCGTAAGCTCCTGCGCAATAAGAACGCAAGGCTAAGTCTTGGCTTTCTAATCCTTGTTCCAAAAGGGGGAGAAATTCTTCGTAATGCGCCCCCATAGCGGTAACAATAATAGCCGCAAAAATACTTTTAATCGGCTGATTTTGCCGCATGATTAAATTAATGAGAGAGGCCTCTTGTGTTTTAGCAGGCGGAATTTTAACCAAACTGGCTCCGGCTGCAAAAATTGTACTTGGGTCTGTAGCGGTGCGAAAGAGTTGAAGAACTTGCTGCTCTTCTGCTGCCGTTCTTTTGTTTTTTTGTAAGAGCGGCAGGGCATCTGATAAAGTTTGGGCCGACAAGGGAATGGCCAATGATAACACTAACAATAATGTACCCAGTTTTTTCATAGATACATTATATCATATAAGCCAGATTGTACTTAACGAATTGAGGTTACAGCATCCAATACACGATCTTCACTGACTGCGTGTTTCGTGTCATCTTCGTGTTTGGAGTATAATTTAATTTCTTGGTCATCTTCAACGAGTACAATTTTCGTGTTTCCGAGAGCCAAGAGAAAACGTAAATTTGCATTCTTTTTCATATAGTAATTTCCTTTTTATTACGGGATCTTATATATACTATAACTATTTACTTGGAAAGAAACAAGGGCATTTTGGCCCTAGAAAAGAGATAGGTATTTGTTATAGGCCCTCCCCATTTATGATACAATAAAAGCATGAAAAAAATACTATTTTTATTGACGATAACAATGCTCTCTTTCCCTTCTTTTTCCGGAGAGGAAAGCCGTATGTTTGTGGCTCCCGGCCGGGAAACTTTCTTTGCTTTCCCTTCCGAAATTTTAGGAAATAAATATACCCTTACCGTTTTTTTGCCAACGCAAATAGCCCCCATTTCCCAACATTATCCGGTTGTGTATTTTGTAGGGTTGGACCGTTCCGATCGGGAAGCTTTCCAGCGTTTTGCACAACAACATAAAGTGTTTTTAGTAGGGTTGTCTATACCGGAAGAAGATTTTTTGGCTCTTGCTGAAAAGCTTGCGCAATTTGTGGAACAAGAGTTAATCCCTTATATAGATACCAATTATGCTACGGTTGCCTATCCCTCGGGGCGGGTGTTGGCTGCAATGGGAGAGAAAGCAACGAAAGCCGTGTTACCTTTGGCTAACAAAGAATATTTTGGGGCACTTTCTTTACAAAGTCCGGGGAAGGCGATTAATAAAATGGGAGAGACTTTACCTAAACGTGTTTTTATTATGGGTTCTCAGGAAGAACTAGCCGCTGCATCTGCTATTTTGGAATCGGCCGGAGCCGTGTATGGTTCGCAGTATGCCTTTGAATATGCCCCCTTTGAAACCGACTGGTTGAAAGGATTAAATTTGACTTATCTATTTGCTTCTCCTGAAGAAGTAAAAGTAAAAAAATTGAATCTAAAGACGGGAGTGAAAAGTTTATCTGTCCAAGCCGGGAAAAGTTTATCTTTACAGGTATACGCGACGTTGGCTAATGGCCTGAAGACTGTTTTGGTTCCTTCTTTTGTGCGTACTAGTCCTCCTTATTTAGATTGGCAGCCTTCTTTGGGAATGTTGCGTGTCCGTTCTGGGGCAGAACCGGGATCTATCAAATTAACTGTACATGTGGATAATGTGGAAAATACAACCGAAATTTTGTTGAAAAAACAATAAAAAAATGGAATTTTTGGGATTTTCTTAACATAAAAATGATAGGTTGTCAACAATTTTTTTTAAAAAACAATAAATTCCTTAAAATTACGTACTTTTTTTATCATATCGACGATAAAATAATTATTAAATATTAGATTTATCTTATTAAAATTGAAAGTTATCCACAAAAAAAGAGAGTTATCCACAGCTTTTATCCCAGTGTATATTAAAAAACCAGTTGGACCCAAGAGTGTTAAGAGAGTATAACGAAGTTATCCACAGCTTATCCACAGGCTGTTGATAACTTAGGGATAGAAAAAGGTGGGAACTACTAACTTGTTTTGCTATAATGATGGCAGGAGGATTTGAGTATGAATTTGAGAGTTTTTCTAGTAGCGATTTTGACTTGCGGTATGTTAGTGGGATGTTATAGAAGACAAAAAGATGAGGATACTATCCCTCGTGTTGCGCAAAGAGATCCCGCTATTGAAGTGCAAGCCAGAAATAATGCAGCTTTGTATAACCAGACGCCAGCACGGATGTATAAGACTAAAAAATTACCGTCTATTACGTATGAATTTGACTCTGTGCGTCCTCCGGAGTATGCCTATGAGTTATTGGATAAAGTGGCTACAGTAATGAATGAACATGAATCTATTCATTTGATTATGGAGGGACATGCCGACCTCATAGGAACAGATGAATATAACTATTGGATTTCTGGGGCACGTGCCGCTGCTCTAAAATCGTATATCGTGAGCCGTGGAGTTGCCGCAGATCGTATTCGTATCCACGCTTACGGGAAAGAACGCCCTATTACGTTGGATACATCTAGCGAAGGACGTCGAGCTAACCGCCGGGTGGAACTGCAGTTTACCAACCGAGAGTGGAAGGCTATTTTTTAATTTTGTGTTGTTAAATTTTAACCCCCTCTTTGGAGGGGGTTTTTGTTTACTTTAGATTGTTAATGAAACTATAATTGTGCTATGTTCTTTGCTTTTTTATCATAAGGCGTTATGGTTTCTTCAATAATATTGACCAGCCATTTTCCACAAGGGAAATCCGCTGCTTTTAAATTTGTTTCATCCACACCCGTACGTGCTTTTGCGTGGCAAGAAATCAAATAAGTATTTTTATCATAAAAAGCAGCTTGGAGCAGGCGATCACTTAACAAGAAAACGGCACCTTGTTTGTTGTAAGTTTTATTCATTTGATAGAAGTAAGTATCAATTTGTGTTCCTTTGGATAAATGTAGTAATTCTTTTGCCTTGTCAGCCTCTGGGGATGATACAGTTTTTACAGGGGCGGCAGATTGGCTAATAGTTGTTTTTGAAACAACTTTTTTCTGTCTAGTTGTTTTAGAAACGGTTGTGGGAGCAGTATAAACCTGCTCAGTAGATACGGATTTACGATTTTGTTGGGCTAAGTGAAGTTGTGCCAACCGGGCAGGGTTTTCCACTTCTTCATAGGATAATTTCAACAAGCCTTTATTGTTGATGGCTCCGTGGGGAGAAATAGTTACTTTTGTCAGATTTACAAAATTGGAATGAGTTACCTTAAGAGTAATCTTGTCGGGAGAATATTTCCGGGCTCTTCCTTTTAGTGCTAATTCTTGTTCAAAATCCTTATTAAAATCTAATACTACTTCATTTTGTTCACTCCTCCAACAACAGGCCGTGATACAGGATTTGGATAGATTGATACGTTCAACGGCCTCTTGCGGCCAAAGCCGAATATTAAATTGGAAGCAAGAATCATATTGGTCTCCCCTAAAATCCAGCCGCGTACCGGATACCTCCAACCAAGGTTTATTGGTGGATACCCCCGAATTGTTCATGGGAGTATAGCAAGCGCCGATTAGTAGGGTAAAGATTGCAAGCAATAGGCTTTTTTTCATACACTTTAATTATAATAACTTTTTAAAGGAGCGGTTATGGATTTTATTTTACATTGTGTGCAAAAGATGTCTTGGATTCCACAGACACACCATACGTTAATCGCACAAATTATATCGGCACTTGTTTTTGTTTTTTTGTTGTACGTACTAGCAAAAATTTTTACTTGGTTTTGTAATCATTATCTATCGGCTTTTGTGAAATTTTTGCAAGCGGAACGATGGTACAGAGCGCTTAAGGATAAAAAATTTTTTACTGCTTTAGGCATTGTTATTGCAGCGATGGCCGCCATTAATTTTCATCCCATTTTTATCAGTAATAAAATTGAATGGTTAGCTACGGTAATGACGAAGGGGCTCGGTTTATTTGTATTGTTTAGTTTCTCTTATCTAATCAACACATTTTTAAATACGTTAGATCGACTTTATGGTAGAAATCCCAATATACCTATAAAAGGCTTGGTGCAAGTAGTAAAAATTATTTTGTTTTTAGTGACGGGATTATTTTTCTTGTCTTTGGTATTAGGGCGCCGGCCTATGTATATTATCACAGGCCTTTCTGCATTAGCAGCTGTGTTCTCCTTGATATTCAAAGACCCTATCTTAGGTTTTGCCGCCAGTATCCAACTGACAACAAACAATTTAATTAAAATTGGGGATTGGATAACTGTTGATTCTGCAGGTGCCGATGGAAATATTTTAGATATCTCCCTTGCTAGCGTTCGGGTGCAAAATTTCGATATGACCATTGTCAGTGTTCCTACTTATGATTTGATTTCTAAACCGTTTAAAAACTGGAGTGGTATGTATGAAGCAAAGGCACGGCGTGTTCAGCGTAGTATTCTCCTGGATGTAGATACGGTAAAATTTTTGGATAAGACTATGTTGGAACGACTTAAAAAAATAGATTTATTAAAAGACTATTTGGAAGAAAAAGAAAAAGAAATTACTGATTTTAATGCTTCACATAACGTACATGAAAATTGGCTTAATGGACGTCACTTGACCAATTTGGGAACATTTCGAAAATATGCGGAATTATATTTAAAATCACGTCCTTATGTAGTGGCCAATGATCCTTCTTTTACATTGATGGTACGTCAGCTGCCTCAACATGCGCAGGGATTACCCTTGGAGATATATTGTTTCTTAAATACTACCGTATGGACAGATTATGAAGGGTTGCAAAGTGATATTTTTGATCATTTGTTCTCTGTTCTACCGGAATTCGGTTTGTATGCCTATCAACAACCCAGTGGGCGTAATTTGTCCCAAAGTATGGAAGAGTTTAAGAAAATGAAAGAGAAATAAGGGATATAGATTTGACTGTATATTTGCTATGATATAGGAAACTCGTAATAAGGAGGTTGTATATGATTGTGTTAGTGGTTCTATTAGTTTTGGTAGTTTTGGCGATTGTTTATGTGGTTAGCATGTATAATAGTTTTGTAACGTTGCGGAACGCAACAAAAGAAGCATGGAGTGATATTGAAATTCAATTAAAACGCCGATACGATTTAATTCCTAATTTGGTCAATACGGTAAAAGGATATATGCAACACGAAAGTGGAACCCTGGAAAAAGTGGTGGCGGCACGTTCCGCAGCTATGAATAATTCTTCTGGGCAAATGGAAGATGTGATTCAAAATGAAAATGCCATATCTAGTACCCTCAAAAGCCTTTTTGCATTGACGGAAAATTATCCTGAATTGAAAGCGAATACCAACTTTTTGGAATTGCAACGTGAATTACGTGATACAGAAGATAAAATCCAAGCTTCTCGCCGATTCTATAATGGGAATGTATTGACTTTGAATACCAAGATAGAACAGTTTCCCAGCAATATCATTGCAGGTATGTTTAATATAGAAAAGAAAGATTTCTTCGAATTAGAGGCATCTGAAAAAGAAGCAACCAAAAGTGCTGTTAAAGTGGAATTCTAATTATTTGTTATGGCAACCTTGTACGAGCACATTGCGGAAAATAAACGCCGAACCGTTTTACTTGTATTGGCCTTCCCTGTAGTATTTGCTGTATTTACATGGATTGTTTTCGCAGTGTTCTTTTGGTTTACAAGCACATTTACCCAACCGGATACTTATCAAGCTGCTTCCGCTACTGCTTCTGATTGGATGACACAGTTGCACGGTACGTTATTAGTGTTGCTTCCGTTAAGTTGGGCAGTGGCTGTAATATGGATGCTTATTTCCTTTTTCTTTGGCGATAAATGGTTGATGAGTGGTGCTGGTGCCGTTCGTGTAACGGAGGCTAGCCAACCGGAGATTTATCACCTAGTAGAAAATTTGTGTATGTCACGGGGATTGCCTATTCCACGCATTTTTATCATGGATGACAATTCCTTAAATGCATTCGCTACGGGGAGAGATCCTAAACATGCTTCTCTTGCTTTAACGAAAGGAATTATTCAACGATTGGAACGCGTGGAACTGGAAGGAGTGATTGCACATGAACTTTCCCACATAGAGAACCGTGATATACGTTTGATGCTGATTACGGTAGCGGGAATTTCGTTTTTTACATTTGTAGGAGAAATCCTTTTGCGAAGTTCTTTTTCTCGTTCTAATCGTTCTAATCAAAAAGGGAAAGGACAGTTGATTTTGTTGCTTTTAGGCCTTGTTTTTATGATATACGGATATGTTATGGCACCATTACTTCGCCTGGCTGTTTCCCGAACACGAGAATATCAAGCAGATGCTACTGCTGCCTTGATGACCCGCCACCCAAAGGCGTTGGCTTCAGCATTACGAAAGATCTCTTCTGATAGCCGGGTAGAAGCTTTGGATGCTCATCCCAGTATGGCTGCTATGTGTATCGCCAATCCATTATCCAAAATGCAGTTGTTTTCTTGGATGAGTGGTTTATTAGCTACTCACCCGCCCATTGAAAAGAGGATTGCTGCCTTATTAGAGATGGACAAAGGTTATTAGTTTTTTGATAAATACATTTTTGCGAATATAAAAGAAATTTGTACAATAAGAGCACGGAGAATATGAATATGACAGAAGAGAATCGTGTGAATGTTATGGAGCAAACGTCTGCCAATGTCCCGGCAGAAAAAAATGCTGAACCTGAGACAAAAGTAGAGTACGCTTCTATCTTGGAGCGTTTCATTGCATTATTAATTGACTACGGGGTTATTTTTATTCCATTGCAATTGTTGGCAGGTGTTGTGTTGAAAGTATTACCTGCTAGCCGCATACTAGAAAATTTAATAATAGTTATTGTACTCATTAACGTTATATTTATTCTCTATGAAGCAATTTTTTCCTGTGGAGACAGAGTATCTTTAGGAAAAGCGTTGGTGGGTATTGCCGTAATGAAAGAAGATACAAGCGGTCCTATTTCATTTGGAAAATCTTTTTTGCGTGCAGTTGGATACTACATAAGTGCGGGATTATTAGGTTGTGGTTTCCTGTGGGCTTTTGTGGATGATCGCCATCGTGCTTTGCATGATATGTTATGTAAAAGTGTGGTTGTACGCGTACGTCGTAAAACTTCGGCAGAAAAGGTATTGGTTCATGTGGTTGGATTAGTTTTGCTGTTTGGATTGGGATATGTCTTATATTCCAATGTTTGGGGAGGAACAGCGTGGCGTGAAAAAATCAAAGTTCGTCAAGCAGAAGAATTTTTATTTGATATCGGCTTGTTGGAAGATGCTCACAAAAGATTGTATGGTTCTTATACCACGGATTTTTTGCGTTTAGTATTGTTGTCGGGAGATCCAGTACAATTTCAAAGAGACATGAATAAAGTGCTTTCCAATAAGGGATTTCGTATTGGCGTGAAAGATAATCATTACAAAATTATGGCACGTGCAAAGGATGAAAAAGCAACCCCCGTTGTATACGAAAAGAAACATTGAATGATATAAGCAGTACATAAAAACCCTCGGTTAATAACCGAGGGTTTTTAGTTTTCCAGAAAGAACTAGTGAATTTTCTTCAATGTTAAAATACCGTCTTCAAAAAACCACTCTTCAATTAGATCACCCGTCTCGTTATATTTTTTAGTGACGCCATGTGGTTTTCCATCTTTATGAGGAGAAATCAAAGCGATAGTTCCGTTGGGGTGATAAATGATTTTATCCCCAATTAATTTATCGTTTTTGTAAGTGCATTCCGAACGCAAATCTCCGTCGGGAGTATAGATTTTACAAGGTCCGTTTAAAAAGCCTTTCTTATATTCAGCAGTTTCTAAAATTTTTCCATCAGGATAATACTTGGTTTGTTTCCCATCTTGAATGTCGTCTACATAGGAAAATTCCTTGTATAGTTTCCCTGTTGGATGGAAAATGCGTACTTTTCCTTGCAACATGCCAAAAACGTAACTTTTCTCGATATTTACTTTCCCGTTCTCAAAATAAATTTTGCATAATCCGTTACGTTGACCATTTTTTACTTCACATTCAAAATAAACTTTTCCATTATCAAAGAATTCACGCACGATACCATCGGGCAGCTTTCCAGAATGTTTTTCAATATCTAAATTTTGGTTTAAAGTTTCGGAATAAACTTCTTTTCCATCCACGTAGTACGTTCGAATAAATCCGACGTGTTTTGGGTCGTTTAAACTGGTGGTTTTTCGGACCATATCTGTCATAACTATTTCTCCTTCACTAATTCCTGTGCTGCTGAAAAGCCAGATGCCCAGGCAAAATGTAAATTGTATCCACCGCTGATTGCATCTATGTCCAATAGTTCTCCTGTAATAAATAAACCTGGACATAAAAGGGACTCACAAGTATTATAATTTATTTCGCGTGTATTTACACCCCCTGCTGCTACCATAGCTTCGTTCCAAGGACGTAACCCGGTTACAGTGATGGGCCAATGTTCGAGTGTTTCAAACGCATTTTTTAAGGTAGAAGGATTTTGTTCTTGCAAAGGCTTGTTTTTGCGCAGCCCTTTGAAATCTATGAGTAGATTGGCGATCGACTCATGAACAATCCCTGCAAAAAATTCTTTTGGCTTTCGAAAGGGAAATTGACGAAAACGTTCTGCTAAAAAGGCCTGGACATGTGGTACTTGTGCGAGAAAGTTAATCGTTACAGTAAGTGCCTGTTTGGATAATAGTCTTGTTAAAATTGGAGTCATGTTAAGTGCGGCGGGGCCATTAATTCCGTAGTTGGTGAAGATGATTTCTCCCTCTGTTTGATGCTCTTGAAATGTTAATTTGACTTTTGCGCGGATACCGCTCAAGCGAGAAAAATTTTCCTTTAATGTCCAGCCACTTAACGAGGGAATAGGGGAAATGATGGAATGGCCCAGTTGTTGGGCTAGAGTATAACCCAAAGTTGTTCCGCTTACTTGTGGGTAGGCACAAGAGCCACAAGCCAGGACTAGCTTTTTAGCTTTAAATGTTGTTGCTTTAGTGTAAACTGTAAAAAATGAGGCATGCTGAATCCGGGTGACTTCTTGGTTGTATGCAATTTCAACGGAAGTTTCAGCTAAAGCAGCTTTGAAAGCATCTGTGATGGCGGTAGCCTTGCCGGTAAATGGGAAAAATCTTCCTTGTTCTTCCTCCACGTATAAGATTCCCAATGAAGAAAAATAATCTACACATTTTTGAAATGGAAAAGAAGATAATGTGTTCTTTATCAATGGGGAATTTGACGGATAATATTTAGAAGGAGAAACAAAACGGTTTGTAAAATTACAACGGCCATTTCCACTTACTAAAATTTTTCGCCCGGCGATAGGTTGTCTTTCAAGAATCAGTACTTTTTTCCCTGCACGCGCACATTCCAGTGCACAGATAAGTCCACTAGCGCCTGCTCCTACAATAATGATGTCGTAAAAGGAAGAATTCACACTAATAGTTTAGCATAAAAGGGGGAAAATGATGGAGTCCAATTTATTACGAAATAGAATTTTGTTACCTTGACTTTTTTACGTTAAACAATATACTATAAAAAGTAAGGAGAAAATTATGAAGATTTTATTATTTGTGGCATGTGTAGTGATGAGTTTTCCGGCATTTGCATTTAATGCGGGCCCGTCATCTCGTTCCAATTTTGGTTCAGTTACCCAAGCGAATGATTCAACTGGAAAAAATAATTCGCCTGCAACTCGTACGGCAACAACATATAGTTCTCGCTATAAATTGAGTCAAGGAGTGCAAGCCCCGGCAGTTCCCGGTCAGACGGTTGAAGCTGACATGAAGGGATTAGAAGATGTCCCTTCCGCTGTGGTAGAAACTCCCAAAGTGGTAGCGTCTGATTCTGTGGCAGAAAAGAAAACAAAAATGGCAGCCGCTAAAACACCTTCTAAGGCTGTGCCGCAACCGATAACTGCCAAATTGAAAGAAAAACCTAAAGAAGATACTCCTGCTGCCACGCCTGCAGCGAATGCTCCTGTTGCTGGAGCTCCCGCAGAAGCTGTTCCTGCAGAGGCTACAGCTGCTATGGCGCAATTTCAAGGGATGATGAAGTCTTTAGGAATGGATGGCGCTGCTGCAAATGGCGGAATGCCGGATTTGTCAGCATTGATGGGTGGTGCGGGTGCTGCCCAACAACCTGCAAAAAAATGAGAGAGTTTTTCATGAAAAGAATATCTTTTTTCCTTTTTCTTTTTTTACTGGCCGATAGTGGGGGATATGCTCGTCCCAGCACTCCAATGGTGCCTTCTCATCCTGTAACAGCTAATGTTGGGGGAAAACCTACTTCGACTACGGCGGTAGTTCATCCAGTTACGGTGGTAAAGGAAGCAAAACCGACTACTCTTTCCCCAGTGAATCATCCTGTTACTCCTGTAGTGGGGGGGAAAGCAATATCTACTCACACGGCCGTTTTCCACCCTACTACAACGCAGCCCGTTTTCCATCCGGTAACACAAACTCAGGTAGTTCATCCAACTACTACAGTTGTTGTTTCTCATCCTACTACTATTTTAACTTCCTCAACCGAGGGAAATGCGACGCAACCCGGTTCAGGGAAGGGGGGAAACAGTAAAGTTGCTTCCACTAATGTGGGAGGAAGTCCGCTTCCACCTGCAAAAGATTTTACACAAGGAAAAGCATTCTCTTTTACACCGAACGTCGGTGGACTAGCTCAAACGCCGGATGTATCGTTTAGTAATTCAGCGATTGATGCTTTAAAATCCACGAATGAAAAATTCTCTGCGAGCGATTCTCCAGAAGAACTCAAACGGAAAGCCATGCAGGGCGTGAAAGTTGATGGGCTGGGGGAAAATGTGAGAGGACAGATGCCCGGACAGTCTCCTGAACAAAAATAAAGAATATATTTAGTTGATATTCCCCCTCGGTAAATGAGGGGGATTTTTTTAATAATTCCGAGGAGAAAAGGTGGGGGGAGAAGCCCCCTCTTTTCTTCTTTTTTCGAAAAGAAGAAGTCTCCCCCCTAACAAATTTTTCGACGTATACTATGGATTGCTGCTCATGTGGAAGTTCTTTTTATTGTTTAGCATTCCTTAAAATAACATTCCTTTGCCTTATTGCAACCCATTAAAATGGTCCATTTCCCCCTTTGTTTAGCACTTTTAGATCATAAAAGGAACAAAGGTTGTTTGGTTTTGCCGGAAATTGTGGGCATGATTAAAAACAGGCAATGGGCTCATTCGTTTTGCCCCATACCTTAGGTACCCCCAAATTGAATTAGGGCATCTGTAAAAAACGGTTTTTTGCGGTAAATGGGGGAAAAGTTATAAATTTTTTAAAATCAAAATATACACCAAATTTGCATTTTTAAAAAATCAAAATTTAATTAAAAATTACAAAGTTTATTTTTAAAATCAGCATTGTTTTTATAAAAAATTTAGAATAATTTGTTCTGCTTAGAATAAATATATAATATTTTATATAAATTATTATGTAAAAAATCTTATAAAATAAATATAAAACAAAGAAATTTAGTTTCAATTGTATATATAGAAAAAATGTTTTTTTATCTATTTTAATTAACATAATAAAAATTATCGTTAGTTGTGCATATAAAAACAAATACTCCCCCTTTTCAAAATTAAATATTATATTTTGTTAAATTTTAGAAATTTAAAAAATAGAACTGGGAAATACTCTTTATTTATAAAAGGGAGGGAATCTTTTTGGTTAAAAAGTTAGAGGAAAATGGGAAAATAAAAAATATATATAAAATAAGCGTTTTATTCTTATTTCTCTTCTATAGTTCTTATTTTGGGGAGAAAATCCTAGAGATGGGCCAATTTTTCCCCTAAAACGAAGGCTTTTGTAAAGCCGCTTTCGGTTAAAGAATACGTCCGGCTTCGTTTTGTTCCCATGCTGGAGAGAAGACCTTGCTGGATTTCCCCCGCTAATAGGCGATCTAACCGGCCCGGCAAATTGATGGCAGATAATTTGCAGGCGCGTGATAATTCCAAGGCACTACAGGACTGTTTTTGCAATAGAATGCGTGCTCCTGCCAGAAGAACGGAGATAGCTTCTTGCGGGGAAATCTTGGGATGTTTACGAAATACGACGATATTCCCCTCTTCCCGTAAAATTCGTTCCCACAAACGGACAGGAGATAAGGAGGATTCGCTGTCGGTTATAAGAGGTTGCTGCTCCTTTACCGTGGGTGTTACAACAACAGGTGCCGGGGCAGAAGGGATTTGGTTGGCGGAAGTGTTGTTGCCCCCTCCCTTCCCAATCAAATTTAAAAAATAATTGCGTTGATATTCTATGAATTCTTGGGAGCCTTCGGCCTCAAATTCTTCTCCGTTTGGTAAGCGAAATCGAATTTTTAGATTGTTCTCTGTTGTCATACAAATTTACCTTGAAAAAGAGGGTTATCAACGGGTTTATACCCGGAGATAGACATATAATACTTATTTTTTTATTTTATGTCAATATAAAAAATTATATGTCAATTATATGTCAATATATGTGTATAAGTCTATTTCTACGACGAGAAATGGGAAATCTCACCAAAAAACATCATTCCAAAAATGAATTTTTGATCTATTTTTGAAAGGGAAAAAATCTAATATAACAATTCGAATTAGATTTTTGGGGTACCGGAGAAAGCAAAAAAACGGTAATTTTGCATTTTTGCAAAAATTGGCAATCGACCCGGTTAGGCTATTAAAAAGCATTGTTTGCAAAATTGGCCCTGATTTTGCGGAAGATAAAATTGTGGAGGATGGGCCTGTTTTATGCGGTTTGGAGGTAGTAGGAACTAGGGTCTTTTCAAAAGGGGGTATCTAAAAATAGTAAAATGAAAGTATGAAAAATATTTCCACCCCCCTCCTTAACTGGTATAGCCACTATAAGCGGGATTTACCGTGGCGCCACACAAAAGACCCTTATAAAATTTGGCTTTGTGAAATTATCATGCAGCAAACGCGTGTTGCCCAGGGGTTGGCTTATTACAACAAATTTGTGGAAAGATTCCCCTCCCCCTCCGCTTTGGCTAAGGCCTCCGAAGATGAAGTTCTTAAACTGTGGCAGGGGCTTGGGTATTATTCCCGGGCACGGAACTTGCATGCGGCGGCTAAAAGCATGAAAGGGAAATTCCCTTCTACTTATGAAGGAGTGCGCGCACTTAAAGGCGTGGGAGATTATACGGCCGCAGCCATTTGTTCCATTGCTTACAATATGCCTTATGCGGTGGTTGACGGGAATGTGTATCGAGTACTTTCGCGCGTGTTTGGAATTGACACACCAATAGACAGCACGGAAGGTAAAAAACAATTTGCCCAACTTGCGCAAGAACAATTAGATCAAAAGCACGCCTCGGACTATAACCAAGCTATTATGGACTTCGGTGCGACGGTATGTACCCCACAAACACCGCAATGTGCTGGGTGTCCCCTTTCAAAGCAATGTATTGCCCGACGGGATAACCGTGCGGAAGAATTGCCTGTAAAAGAGAAAAAGACAAAAATTTCCACACGCTATTTTCACTATATATATGCGGTACAAGGAGATTTTATTTATTTACACAAACGCGGGGCGGGCGATATTTGGCAAAATTTGTATGAACTTCCTTTAATAGAAACTCCAACGGAGGAGAAACCGAAAGTTGCATGGTTAAAAGGGGCCAAACTTGCTGAGGCGGGAACGCTTAAACATGTACTGTCCCACCAGGTTATTTACGGTACTATTTATAAAGTCCAACTCCCCCCCTCGGTCAAGTTACCATCGGAGTTTATCAAAATCAAGTCGGCGGACTTGAAAAAATATGCAATTCCCCGTCTAGTACAGAAGTTGCTTGCCAACATAAAAAAAATATAGATAATTTGATGAGTTATTAGGTAGGACCTATATTGTATATAGGTCTAAAGGCCCTTGTAGGGGTATTGACGGAATTTTTAGAATGGTAAATAGGAGGCTGTTTTATGAAGAAGTTATTATTAGCAATTTTATGTGTTTGTTTTGCATCAGCAAGTTATGCGCAAACTTCACAAGTCAGACGAGCATTAGAAAAACTGATTGGGGCCAGTATCTCACAGGAGCTCACACCTACGATTTCTGTCCCATTAACAGGAAAGGGAATTGTATTTGATATTGCTCGAATGAGGCAACTTATTAGCACTGTGGCAAAACGAAAAGCATATATGAATCAATTTACAACTGGTACCATAGAGGCTTTAACCAAACAAGCTATAGCTGCGAAACGTTCCACTATTCCAGAGGCATTACTGGCGTACGAGATATTAAATCAGATTCCTGTGAAGTTCTATAATGCCGGCCAAGATGACGGACATTTGTGGTATGCCTATAGAAAGGGCATATATAGTGAAAATGGAGAGGGCAGATTGGTTCACTCGCTTGATGCAACCTACCGCCAATTGCGAAGGGAAGTAGAGCAAGCAATTGAAAATATGAAAAATGAATTAACGTGGCAAACAACCAACAGTAAGCCTTTGTTTAGTGACAGATTTGATGTGCTTCCCCGACTTGCTACCATTCGTGATTTACGAAATAGATTAGGAAACTTTGCCGATTCTTATTTAAATAAGAGACATTCTTTCTTTTTGGAAGGGCAAGATGCCCTTTCATGGTTTGAGTATTATTACCTTTCTGTCACTGGTAATAATTGTACACTCCCCATTTCCCAATGGAATACGTGGGAACCTAAATATAGATGATGAAGATAAAAATATTGAGGAGAGAAAATCAAAATGAAGAGATTATTATTGGGGATTTTATGTATCTGTTTGCCGCTGGTGAGCCACGCCCAAACCGCGGCAGAAAAAGCGCTTGAAGCGCTACTTAAACCGGCAGTAAAAGAAGTATCGGTTACGGTTCCCGTTACGGGGAAAGGGGCTGCGTTTGATTTGGCGCAGGCAACTTCGGCAATTAAGAACGTTATTTCCCGTCAATACGGTTCCAGAGTCACAATGACGAATTTGATTCGAAAAGCAAAGGCGGAAAAGCGTGCCACTATTCCGGAGGCACTACTGGCGTATGAAGTGTTGAATACAATGGCTTTGGAGTTTTATAATGTTGGAAAAGATGATGGCAGTTTATGGTATGCCTATAAACCAGGTCTCGTAAAAAGTGGCCAATACCATGCACCAGATAGCATATATCGTATACTTCGTCCGCAAGTTGCAGGATATATTGAAAACCTAAAAGAGGAGCTGCAATTGCAAACTACAAGCCCTGTAGTGCTTTTTAATACTGAGACGATCTTGCAAAGAAAAATTGATACTATTGAAGAACTACAAGCGAAAATGAACTCATTTGCGGTCCAATGGTTGGATCCGAATAGAGGACAAAGTTTCTTTACAGATGGGTACGAAGCACTAGCGTGGCTGAAGTATTATTACAGTGCGCTTAACGGAAAGGTGATAGATGTCCCTGTCAGCGGATGGAGCGGGAGAGTACGCAAATGAAAAAGATAATATTATTTGTATTTTGCACATTTTTGCCATTGGCAAGCCACGCCCAAACCGCGGCAGAAAAAGCGCTTGAAGCGCTACTTAAACCTGCAGTAAAAGAAGTATCGGTTACTATTCCCGTTTCGGGAAAAGGTGCTACTTTTGATCTGTCGCAAGCTACAGAGGCAATTAAGAGGAGTATTGCCAGTCAATATGGCCCCACAATGGATACTTTAATTAAAAAAGCAAAAGCAGAAAATCGTTCTACTATTCCGGAAGCGTTACTGGCACATGAGATTTTAAACAAAAGTGTTATGACGTCTTATAATTTTGCCAAAATGGATAGCCTTTGGTGGGCGTATAAATCGGGCATTATGCAGAGTGGTATTGGCACAGGCCTTGACAAACGATATTTTAGAATTCGGCCGACGGTTGAGACTGTCATTGAACAAATGAAGGCGGAGTTACAGGCACAAACTACAAGCCCTATAGTGCTTTTAAATGATGAACAGGTGCTGAAAGATAGACTTTTTAGAATTGACTATTTGAACTCGCAATTAGCATCTTTTCATCCGTATTTAAAGACAGGTCCAACTTTCATTTTAGAAGGGCAAGATACGTTGGCATGGTTGAAATATTATTACCTGGCTCTGTCAGGTACACCTAGTGATGTTCCTGTCAGCCTGTGGAAAAACTGGAAACCTAAATAGGAGAAAAAGTCAAAAGTGAAAAGATTATTATTAGGAATTTTATGTATCTGTTTTCCACTAATAGGCTACGCTCAAACAGCGGTAGAAAAAGCGCTTGTCAATTTGGTTAAACCCACTGTGGCAAAAGAGGCAACAATTGTTATTCCCGCCACAACGGGTAACGCTATTTCTGATATGGCAAGAATAACCCGTGCTGTTAGTGAAGTGGCCAACAGGCAATACTCTGCGAAGCAGGTGCTGGTGGGGTTGACCCAAAAAGCGCAGGCGGAAAATCGTGCCACTATTCCAGAAGCATTACTGGCACATGAGATTTTACAAAAAGAGCCTGTTATGTTTTACAATGCCACACAAGTATCGAGTTTATGGTATTTTTTTAAAGATGTTATAAATGAAAGTAGGTATTGGCTTGTTAAATACAATAAGCAATATTTTTTTAAGATTCGCCCCGGAGCTGAAGGTGCTATTGAAAAAATGAAAGCGGAACTTAAATTACAGACGCAGAGTGCGGACAAACGTATCTACAGCCAAAAAGAGTTAGACGATAGATTGACTTCTATCCGCGAATGGAAAGCATCCTTGAAGGGTTTTGCCGATAACAATTTTAAAGAGAAATCCACCTTCTTTTTACAGGGATATGATGCCCTTTCATGGCTAGAGTATTACTACCGCACTCTTAACGGTGAGAATTGTGAAATACCGGGTAGTTTGTGGAAAACGTGGCAAACACAACATCGTCACGTATGGGGTGAAGGGTGGTAGTAAGAATTAGAATCTAAATGTTGTTAAAAGCCCTCGTAAGAGGGCTTTTTTGTGGAGTAGATATGTTTTGTAGCAGACCGGCAGATAGGGTCGGAAGATTCTTAACATCTCCTGAAAAAAGAGATTTTAAATAAGAATAGCAAAATAAGAATGCCCCTGGGTTGACCGGGGGCATTGTTTTATTTTCAAATTATTCTTCGCTATGCCAATTCATTACTGTATCATAAACAAAGGGAGCATACACCTTTGTACCTTTTAATCCTGCGGTCATAACGTCAAAATCTAGGGATCTAGAGAACCCAGGCTTTTTCCAGTGGCACTAATTGGGCACTGGATAAAACCGGGATAAAAGTTAATAGAGTAAATAAGAATTTTTTTAACATAAGTTATTGCTCTGTTTTCCTTATAAAAGAGGTATCTGTAAATTTACTTCTTATATTCTCCTTCATAGAAATCAAAGTCGAAATATGCAGGATAATAATAATCGGCATCATCGTCGAAGGCACTACCCGGTCTGTAGAATTTTTTTGCTTTCAACGCTCTAATCCATCCGCCGATTCCGACGTCATTCCCGATTATTTTTTCCCCTAACGGGCATATTTCTGCGGTGAAATTAAAATACTCTATAAAACGATTTCCCTCAATAGTCATAATGGGAATGGCCGGAAAGCCTAATCGTTCTGTGTTCCACTTGGGGAATACAAGCGGCCAACCTTCTTTGGCTTGATTGGGAAGAAATTTTTGCAAGTGATTGGTTAAAAATTCCAATTGCATATATGGCATGATTTTGCGCCACATCCAACTTTGTGAATTAGTAATAGTGGCCATTTGGTTTAACCGTTCCATAGCAAGGTTGAGAAGATCATACTCTCCCAGCATTATCAAGCAGCGTGCGCCGGTGAGTTCCGTTTCATAAGGGAAAAAACCTACATCGGCGGCCAGTTCGCGGTCCATCAAATCAGTAAGCCTTTCGTAAATTGCTGTATTGCGTTTAACTATGTCTGTAACGGCTGCGAATTGGTCCACTGCGAGAGAAAAACGGTCCAGCGGGTCCATAGATTGGGGAATTTCTTCCAGCAGCTCATTGGGAATTTGTTCGAAATTCGGGTTTTGCATCAGTGTGGCTCTGGCTTGACGTGCACCAATAGCACTTTTCACCATCAAGAAAGCAGTATCCCGTGCTTCCGCGCTGAGGTCATAAGAAGTAAGGAAATCAAAAATGGCTTGGCCGGAACCATCCCCCGTTTTGCCCAGGTAGGCCAACATCATCATAGAAATTAAATAATTGTGGTGCTGCGAAAAATTATAAGGCATAGCCAAAAAATTCTGATAGAAAGTCTTGGCCTCTTCTATTTTCTCCGGTGTCATTCTGGATTGGAAAGCGGCATCAGTGGTGGTAGGAAATTCCTCCATATAGTATTTGAATTGTTTTTTAAATTTTGCATTTTCCCACGGTCTTTTAATTTTGGCCCAAGCTGCTTGAGCTGCCCGTGTTATGGCCGGTGTGATTCCTTTAGCCTGAGACGTTGCCGTGACAGCCGAAGTTTTATTCGCCGGTATTACGGTTTTGATGGCCGAATACGTGAGAAGCTGGTCTGCTGGGGTGATTTCATGAAGTGGAGCCGGTGGTACATCTACTGGAGCGACAGGCATTCTTAACGTTAACGGTGCGTGCATTTGGGCTGCAGCTGCAGCTTCTAAAGCACTACGGGTCGTTCCTTCCACTACGGCAGATGTTGACACTTTGGCAGCTTGGTCTGTTAAAGCTTTGCCAGCAGTTTCTCCAAGCGGGGCTAATTGTGCTTGAGCCAAAACCGGGACAACAGTTAACAAAGCGAATAATAATTTTTTAGACATTGCTTTTTCCATTTAGTTTCTATTTTAAAAAGATGTTTATTTTTTGTACCCACCTTGATCAAAAAAATCACCTGAAAGGTAAAAAAGCCCCCTCTTAAAGGTTACTCCAAGATTTCCGCCAAAATCTGTGTCTTGAAAAAAATCTCCTTTTCTATAAAAACGCTTTGCTTCTACGGCGCGTACCCATTCGGGTATATTATTACCAAAGGCCATGATTTTTTCTCCCAACGGGAAGTTATCTTGATGAAAATGAAATACCTCTAAAAAACGATTCCTTTCTATTTGGGTTACGCCAACGGCAAATCCTAAGTTATCCGTGTGCCACTGCGGGAAGGAAAGTGGCCAACCTTTTTGTGCTTGTCTGGGGAGATAACGGTCCAAATGATTGGACAAATATTCCAATTCCATATAGGGCATAATTTTGCGCCAGATCCATTTATGAGGATTGCTAATTGCAAACAGATCCATAGGTTTGGAATTTATAGCTACAGTCATTTTGCTTAATCTTTCCATGGACATGTTGAGCAAATCAAATTCTTCCAACATAAGCAAGCAACGCGCTCCGACAGATTCAGTTATGTATGGGAAAAAACCTATGTCAGAATCAAGATGGTTTTGTAAGAGATTAGCTCGTTTCAAAGCAAGAGCTGTACCATGTCGCAGACTTTCTGTTGTGTCAAATTCCGGATGATAAGCAGTCTCAGTTCTTATACTTTTTATGTACTCAGCACCTGAATAAATAGAGTTTTGTATCATTAAAGCAGCAGTAGCCTGTGCTTCTTCACTTACGTCGTAAGAGGTGAGGAAATTAAAAATAGCTTGGCCTGAGCCGTCCCCCGGTTTTCCCAAGTAACCCAGCATAATCATGGATACAAGGTAGTTGGAGTGTTCGGCAAAATCATAAGGACGAGCTAAATATTCTTGATAGAATTTTTTGGCTTCGGCCAATTTTTTGGGATTCATTTTATCCGGGAAGGCCGCTTCTATGGTAGTTGGAAATTCTTCCATGTAATATCTTGATTTTTTGGCATTTCCAACAGCTTCAAGGGGTTTGGTTACTCTTGAAAGAGCAGTAGTGAGGGTATTCCTTAAAGATGATGTGTTCTCCCCCCCTTGAGGTAAAGTTGGAATTTGCAGTATGGAGGAAGGACCCGTTATCCGAGTGGCCGGCGTACTAGCAACCGGTACTTGCGTAGGTGGTATTTGAACAGCTGTTTGCGCTGGGGTTACGGTTACCGAAATCTGCGGACGCGCGTGCATTTGTGCGGCGGCAGTAGCCTCTAATGCGCTACGAGTTGTACCTTCTACTATGGAAGAAGTAGCGGCATTTGTTCCTTGTTCAAGTAAGGCTTTGCCAGTAGTTTCTACCAAAGCTTGTGCCTGGGCGAAGATTGGGGCAACAGTTAACAGGGCAAGTAATAATTTTTTGGACATAATAATCCTCCTCAAATATATTTCTATTCTAAGATAAGTAAGAGAGAAAAAGACAGGGTCTTAAGACCTAAAAATGAAAAAATAAAGGCCCAGGTTTTTCTGGGCCTTTTGGGTATGAAAAAGGAAAATGAAAACTATTCAATCCCCGCACTGGCAGCTGTTTTCTTGAGCAAAGAGGCAGAGTCTTGCAGAGCTTTTGTCTCTTTGTCATCTAACGTGATGGGCATTTGTAGTTCAATGCCGTTACGGCCTACAATGGCAGGCATGCTCATGGTAATGTCCGTAATGTCAAATGCCCCGTGCATCATGTTGGATACAGGCAGGACTGATTTTTCATCCCTCACAATACATTCACAAATACGTTTGACGGCCATGGCAATTCCGTAGTAAGTAGCTTTTTTACGTTCAATAATTTCGTATGCACTCATTTTTACTTCGTGCGCAATGCGTTCCATAGCTTCTTGGTGAGCAAAATGGCCACGAACTTCGCAGAATTTGTTAATCGGCACACCAGCCACGTTGGCAGTGCTCCAAACGGCAATTTCACTGTCGCCATGTTCGCCAATGATAAAAGCATGTACACTGCGGCTGTCTACACCCAAGTGGTTTCCCAAATTTTCGCGGAAGCGGGCAGTATCTAATACAGTGCCGGAACCAATTACACGTTCCTCTGGCAGACCGCTTAATTTAAAAGCTGTGTAAGTTAGAATATCAACGGGATTTGCCACTACTAACAGGATCCCTTTGTATTTACGTTTGGCAATTTCCGGAACGATAGATTTAAAAATGTTTACATTTTTTTGTACGAGGTCCAGGCGGGTTTCACCAGGCTTTTGATTGGCCCCAGCAGTGATAATAATAATGGCGGCGTCTTTGATGTCATCATAGTTGCCAGCATAGATGTTCATGGGGCGTGCGTAGGCCTCTCCGTGGGAAATGTCCATAGCTTCGCCTTCGGCTTTGCGCTGATCGGCGTCAATTAGAACCATTTCACTAAATAGACCGCTCTGCATGAGTGCAAATGCACTGGCAGACCCTACAAATCCACATCCGACGATAGCTACCTTACGGTTATTGATTTCACAATTACTCATAAATTCCCCCTCTCTCTGTATATTATATAAAAGAAAAAGGCCCGCCCTGCGAGCGGACCTTTTAGTTAGTTTTCTTTTTAGAATTTATAGCCGAAGGTAAAGGAAATAACGTCACTAGAACCATCGGTATATTTAGCGGGTAAGTTGCTATATTGTGCACTGGTAGTTCCACTTAAATCTTTAATGAAGATATGGGAATAGCCCAGATCGGCACTCCACGTATCCGTACGGTATCCTATGCCGGTGCTGAGGAGGTGTCTGTCATCAGCGGGAACCAAGGTGTCCATGTAGTGGTCATTAATAGGAGATTGATCAAAGGTGTATCCCGCGCGGACTGTCCAGTTCTGGTTGATCTTATATTCCGTACCGAAGTTCACACGGATAACATCTTTGTATTTTTTTTGGTTCTTAATATCCGGGCTGGTAAATTCATTTTTGTATTCAATCAAAATTTGGTCATAAGAACTCCAGAAAGTGCCCACAATGCCAGCTTCCAATGTCCAGTTATCGGTTGCGCGGAAAGCGGTACCAAACGAAATACTGTCAGGCAGGGTAATATAACCCAACGCATCTGCATTTTTCATATTCAACGGGGCCGGGTATGTGTTACCGCTGGCCGTACGTACATAACCAGAAAGTTCTTGTTTGACCTTCGTGCGGTACATACCTCCGATAGACCAACGTTCCGCCCAATTCGGACGATAGGTGAAGGAGTAATTTCCCCCCCAGGCCACACCCGTACCGTGGATTTTAAATGAATCGGACAAGGCCTGCATATACATCTTTTGGGTAAAATCAATGGTCATGGCCTCTAATCCCATAGCCAAAGACCATTCATCACTAGCGTGTACGGCAATAGTCGGTGTAATGGAAATGGTTTCTAAATTTACTTCGTAGGCCAAGTTGCTGCCGGTCCAGGTTTGATAATTTTTATATTTTCCGCCTAAACCATAACGCGTAAAAGCTCCAATACCAAAGCTAATTTGCTCACTGAGTTTAGCCGTAGCATATGCACTAGGCAAAAAGAAAGTTTCATCTTCAAAAGAACTGGTGTTGCCAGCGATAGTGGTAGTGGCTTCCGGGCGTACCAATGTGGCAGATGCTTGCACCTGTACACGATCTAATTCGGCAATGAGGGACGGGTTCGTCGCTAATGCTGCGGGTTCGGCATCACTAGCCATTACGGCTCCACCCATAGCGGTTGTACGGCCACTGTATTCATACAGGGCAAATCCAGCGCCGTAAGAATTAACGGCTAGGACGGATAAGACGAGTACTGCTAGTTGTTTTATTTTCATAATTGTTCTCTTTGTTTATTACATAATACACCCCGCTTTAATGATAAACGGGGTGTATTATTTATTTTTGTTTTTGCAAATCAGTAATTTTATCTTTAGCGACGGAACCAAAATAAGTTTTAGTGTAATTTTCCAGCAAGTATTTATAAGAATCTAATGCTTCTTGTTTTTTGCCGGCTAATTCTTGGCTCATAGCTAGCGTTAAATAAGCTTGCGGCAGAGCAAAACTTTCCGAATTATGCGCAATGAAATTAGAAGCAGTATCAATGGCACCTTGATAATCGTTGGTGGCTTGTAAGGCGGCTGCTAATGATAAGGTTGCGGCGGTACGTGCCATTTCTTGTTTAGCGTTTACAAGCGGTTTATATACATCTACTGCTTGGGCGTAATTCTCGTTGGAATACAAGATGTCTCCCTTCAATAACTGACCATAGTTGGCAGCTGCGGTACCCGGGAAATCTTTGGCTAGCGCGTCAAATTTTTCCAGCCCGGCAGCTTCGTCGCCACTCATTAAGGCCAATTGTGCTTGGTAATAAGCAGCCCAAGAATCTTCGGTGCGCTTATGTGTGTAAGCTGTGTATGCATAACCAAGGATTCCGGCCACTACCAAGATGACTAGTGCAGTTAAAACAGCATTTTTGTGTTTTTTGCAAGATTTCCAAATGTTGGTAAAAAAGGAAATGATAATATCTTTTTCTTCAGCCGGTTTTTGAGCAGCAGAAGAAGGTGTGTTATTTTTTCTAATTCTTTTTGTCATATACTTACATTATATAAAAATATGGAACATTACGCGCAGATAAGTGTCACCACTTTTTGAATACAAAAAAGACGGCAGCTACTAAACAACAAAATCCTATGAGATGGTTCCATTTAAAGCTTTCCTTGAAATACCATGCCGAAAACCCGGAAAACACCACAAGTGTAATTACTTCTTGCATTACTTTAAGTTGTGTAACGGAAAAATAATTGCTGCCAATGCGGTTAGCGGGTACCTGGAGACAATATTCAATAAAAGCAATGCCCCAACTAATGAAAATGACCAACCATAGCGCGCTGGATTTAAATTTTAAGTGCCAATACCAAGCTATCGTCATAAATAAATTGGCTGCACCAAGTAAAAGGACTGTTTGCCACATATGTATCATTATACCAAAACAGAAATTGGGTTAGAAGTGCAATAAAAATGTAAAGGAAAGGGTTAAAAAAAAGTAACGCTATTAATTGGTACAATATTATGAATATGAATATTTTTAAAAAAATTATTTGTTTCGTGGCGGTTTTTACCGCATTGAACTTACAGGGTAAAGTAATTACAGCCCCGGAGAGTGTTTCTAACACGCCAGCAAAGGAAGTGTATGGGGTACAGGCTACCACTGGATTGGATGGCTCCCCCCTTCCAGATATTAACGGGACATTATCTTTGCAGGATTGTATCAATTTGGCCCTTGCCAACAGTACCTCTGCGGTAAGTGCTTCCTTGCAGAAGAAAATGGCACAAGTGGAATTGAATCTGGCTAAAGGAAATTTTTTACCGACAGCTTCTGCCAGTGCAAGTGAAACTTACACGGCACATAAAACGTCTGGTTCTCCAACGGTGGAAGACCACTATGGAAATGTGGCCGCAGAGGCTACTCTTTCAATACGGGGTATTACCGATTTGGTCCGTAATGTAAGAATGAAACAAGTGGAAGTGGAACAGGCTGAATTAAAATTTAAAAATATAGAAAACGATATCATTCGTGATGTAAAGAAAAACTATTACAATTTGCTGTCTGCTTTGCGGACGGTAAATATTCGTATGCAATCGCGTGATGTATATAAAGAACAGTTTGACCGCACTTCTGAGTATTATCGTTTGGGTTTGCGTCCAAAAGTAGATGTAACAACGGCAGAGGTGAACTTGAATAATGAAGAATTACGCCTAATTCGTGCTAAAAACGCTGTTAAAACGGCCTCGGCTACGTTGGCTAACACGTTGGGAATCACAACCCCTAATACATTGGATATAGAAGAAAATATTGAAGAAGAAAATTTTGAATTGTCATTTGATGAAACGGTTAAAACTGCTTATGAAAACCGGCCGGATGTTGATTCCTCACGTTTGGATATTAGACTAAGCGAAATGAGATTAAATCAAGCCAAAGCGGCATATTTACCTACCTTTTCTTTCTTGGCAGGTTTTTCTAAAAGCGGAGATGATTTCCACTTAGATAATGAAGATACTCGTTTGGCGGTAGGAGTCGAAATACCCATTTTTAATGCTTTTAAAACGTACAACGGGGTAAAACAAGCGCAGTTGAATTTGGAAAACACACAAAATAATACACGTAGTTTGCTCAACAATGTCTTTTTGGAAGTGCAGAATGCTTTTATTAAGATGGAAGAATCAAAAGAAAGTATTCCAATAGCCCAATTGAATGCGGAGAAAGCTAAAGAGAATTTGGAATTGGCTCAGGGACGTTATAATGAGGGAATTGGAGATATTATTGAACTCAAAGATGCGGAGGCTGCCTATACCGACGCTGAATTGAGCCTGCTGACGGCGCGTTATGACTATGCCTCTGCCGTAGCTGATTTAAAACAAGCAATGGGGACTTATTAATATGGAAAAAGTAAAGAAGATACTGCAAATCATTTGGGAAAAAATCAAATGGATTTGGATTAAATTTAAAGCAATGCCTTGGTGGTTAAAAGTGATTGTGGGTATTGTGTTAATAGCCTTGTTGGTAGGGTTAAAGTCCTGTGTGACACCACACCGGCAATTGCCTCCCTTTCGTTTTGCAAAGGTAGAAAAAGGCGACATTGTGGATATTGTGGAGGCCTCAGGGCCGATTAACCCAGTTAATACCACACAAGTCGGAGCATTGGTGTCCGGCGAGATTTTAAAAATTTATGTGGATTATAACTCGGAAGTGAAGAAAGGCGATTTAATGGCTGTTATTGATCAAACGCAAATTTTGGCTAGTTTGGAAGAAGCAAAAGCATCCTTGTCTTCAGCCAAAGAAAATTATGCTTCTGCCAAAAAAGGGTATGATCATGCAAAACTTAATTATGACCGTTATAAAACGCTTTATGAAAAAAACTATGTATCTAAAGTAAATTTGGAAGAATATGAACTGTCCTATATAAATGCGAAGAGCTCTTTAAATTCTGCACAAGCCAGTGTGGTAAGGGCACAGTCTAATTTAGATACGGCCGAGAAAAATTTGTCTAACACTAAAATTGTTTCACCTATTGATGGTGTGGTCCTCACCAAGAAAGTAAGTGAAGGGCAAACGATTACCGCAGGTTTTTCCACACCGGAGTTATTTGTGGTAGCACAGGACTTAACCAAAATGCAGATTGAAGCCAAGGTGTCCGAAGCCGATATTGTAAAAATTCAAGCTGGCCAAAATGCAGAGTTTACATTAGATGGTTACATGGGTGAAAAATTCAAAGGAACGGTGCGTCAAGTGCGTACGAACTATGTGGATTCGTCCGGCTCATCCGGTTCTTCCGGCAGCACTTCTTATACGGTAATTGTTGATGTTGATAACCAGGATCTGCGTTTAAAACCGGGTATGACCGCTACCATGACGATTTACACCACTGATAAAAAAGGGGTACTTACCGTACCTAATGAAGCTTTGCGCTTCTCTCCTTCCAGTAACAAAAAAACGTATGAAAATACGGGCGTGTGGAAAATGGAAAAAGGGCAATCCCCTAAACGGGTGGACGTACAAATCGGTATTATCGCCACTAAGAAAACCGAAATTATCGGTGGGGACGTTCAAGAAGGCGATATGGTGATTGTTGGTGAAAATAATTTGAAAGCAACCGGTATGGCCGGTGGGATGACTCCGCCGCGAGGTGGCATGGGTGGCGGCGGAATGCGCCGACGTTAGGAGAGTATATGGCACTCATCGATACGCGCGATTTATACAAAATTTATACCGTTGGGGACGTGGAAGTAAAAGCCCTCAACGGTGTAAGTGTTTCCATTGAAAAGGGCGAATTTGTGGCCGTGATGGGGCCATCTGGTTCGGGAAAATCTACCTTCATGAATATTTTAGGGTGTTTGGATAAACCTACCCACGGCACGTACATATTGGACGGCATTGATGTAACGGCTACCGACCTGTCCAAACTAGCAGGTGTGCGTAATCATAAAATTGGGTTTGTATTTCAGGGATTCAATTTAATCAAACGTACGACGGCCATTGAAAATGTGGAACTGCCGATGATTTATAATCACACGCCGGCCACTGAACGCCACAAAAAAGCCATGGAAGCGCTGGAAGCCGTTGGTTTGGCCGCGCGTGCTCATCATTTGCCAAATCAACTTTCCGGCGGGCAACAGCAGCGTGTAGCCATTGCGCGCAGTTTGGTATGTGATGCCCCCATTATTTTTGCCGACGAGCCGACCGGTAACTTGGATACTAAAATGAGTATTGAGGTAATGGATTTGTTCACACGTTTGAATAAAGAAATGGGCAAAACCATTATTCTTATTACACACGAGCCGGATATTGCGGAATATGCTACTCGTCTAATTAAATTCAAAGATGGACAAAAAGTCAGCGATGAGGTAAAAAAATGATTGATTCATTGTATGCTATTTTTAAAATTTCATTAAAAGCCATCTTCGCCAATAAGATGCGTGCAGCGCTGACTAGTTTGGGTATTATCATCGGTGTGGCGGCTGTCATTACGGTATTAGCTGTTGGATCCGCTACGAAGAAAAGTATTTCCGATCGCTTTTCCAATATGGGAACCAACATTATTTTCTTACGCCAACCATGGAATTTAGACGATAGCATTTCTTCTCCTAAAGATGTAACAATGGATGACGTTATTGCTATTCGTCAAATTGACGGGGTGGATGCGGCGGCTCCTTACATTCAAAACAGTTTCAATGTGAAGTACAAAAATACAAGTGTGGGACTGAGTGTATTAGCTACGGATACTGATATTTTTAAAGCGTACGGTTGGGAAATAGAGAAAGGTCGTGCTTTCACCGGAAAAGAAATTGCTGATTACGGACAGGTAATGGTAATCGGAGCTTCCGCCGCACAAACCATATTTGGGGATGTAGAACCTCTAGATAAAACAGTTGTGTTAAATAATATTCCGTTTAAAGTGGTTGGAGTTACGAAGAAAACAGGTTCAAGCGGATTTGGATTTAATATCGATGAAGGCGCTCTTATCCCTTATACTACCGGGAAAGTTAAAATGGACACGGGCTGGGGTAGTTCCAATAGACGTGCATTAGACCGTGTAGTCATTAAGGTGGCTGACTTTAACCAAATTGAAAATTCTAAGGTAGATATTCAAAATGCTGTACGAAATACTCATCATATTCACCCACTTGGAAAGGATGATTTCCAATTGGATGATATGGCTTCTTTTGTAGAGCAAGCTAAAAGCACAGCTACTACAATGAGTTTATTTCTGGGAATTATTGGAGCCGTTTCCTTAATTGTAGGCGGTATCGGAGTAATGAATATTATGCTCGTATCTGTTACGGAACGTACGCGTGAAATCGGTATCCGTATGGCGATAGGAGCTACCAGCTGGAATATCCGTTTACAATTCTTGGTAGAATCTATGACGCTTTCGTGTTTAGGCGGATTGATAGGGATTATTTTAGGAATAATATTTACTCTATTTGTGGCAAAATATATGTCGTTATCAGCTCAGTTATCTGTTTGGGCTATCTTGGTATCGGCTGGATTTTCTGCTGCAACGGGTATTTTCTTTGGCTATTATCCGGCTTATAAAGCTTCAAAACTTACTCCTATTGACGCTTTGCGTTATGAGTAATGAAAAATTATTTAATTAAAAAGGTGCCTTTTAAGGCACCTTTTTAATTGGATTTCCATAAACTCTTTAACCAATTTCTAAATCGTTCCCAAAGATGTAATTTGGGAAACCCTTCCATTTTTCTAAATAGAGAGACAGCCGCTACTGATAATAACGCCGGAATTCCAATGAGAGATACGGCAGTAGCATCTGTTGCAGAGAAAATGCCGGCATCTATGCAGCGTTGAGCCAAATTACTCAAAATGTAGGGAACAGCCGCACAAGCTGCGGTGCTGGCCATTAGTAAAGAGGTAAGTTTGTCTTGTGTTTGAGGGGTTTTAGCTGCCCGGGCGAATGAGAGAGTGTAAGCGGAGGAAAGCCCTAACTCTGCAGTAAAAAGAGCCGCTGTAAGGGCATAAACATTGCCGGTGAAAAGGGTGGCGGCGAGAGCTCCTGCTGCAGTCAGGGTAGTGGAGACCGTTAAATTGTGATTAGGGAACCATTTTAGAAATTTACTTCCCAAGAAACTGCCCAATACAAAAGGAAGCGCAAATTGGGCAAATCCAAACATGTATTGAGAAGATGGATTAGAAGTAAGAGAGGGAAGCAATAATAAAAATCCGCTATTAACGGCCATTTCAATCCCGTTAACTAATACTAACCCTCCCAACAGCGGCAAAATAGAACGATCTTCCTTCATTAGGCGCAAGTAACTATTGTTGCGTAACCTCTCTAACAAAGAGAGATTTGAAGAAGAGGGTGTTGGGGAAATGGTGGGGCGAGTATTTTTGAGCCTAGAGATATTGACTCCTAAAGCGGCCGCTCCTACCAAGGGGAATGCCATCATGAACGGAGCACTCCAGTCTAACCCTAATACACCGGTTGCCAAAAAAGGAAAGAAATAAGAAGCCATGAGCCCTGCTGCTTGACCTAGTTCGGTATATGCGGTTCGCTTTTGGCGAATTAGACTGGATACATTTTTGCTCAATTCACTCATCATAGGTCCTACAGACACGTGAATAAATGTGGCACCGAAACTGGCTACTGTCAGAGCTGCTAAAATACTATAAAAATGGGCCGAAGTGTTAGCCCATGGCACGAAGTGACCATTGAGCCCTAAGGCGGTTGCTCCTGCTAAAAAGCTTCCTCCTGTTAAGGTTAAACCTAAATTAAGACTGGCCTTTCGACCAATTTTGTTTTTGAGCCAGTCGGCAAAGAAAGCACCCAAAGAATAGGGCAAGAAAGCCGCAACAGGGACTAAGATATTTTCTTCTAAAGAAAGATTTAGAGTTTCTCCCAAACTGGCCATAACAGGAGGACCTACTTCTAACCCGATAACAAAAGAGGCTAAATATAGGCTGGCTTTCTGTAGGAAAGAAGCATCTTGACGCACCTGTTGTGGTAAAAATTGTTGGCCATCCGTTGTTAGAAATGTATAAGCTTTTTGTTGAAGCTGGGTGGAAGAGAGAGTCTCCCCGTTTATTGTAATTTCTCGTTCTGTTGAAGTTGTGTGATAAGCCGGCAAATTAGATAATTGAAGTGGTGCAAAAGAAGAAGTCTGGTATAAATTGTTGCCAGGGATGGGTTTACTCAAAGTAGAGGTAAAATTTGTGGGCTGATCCATATACCACTGTGTGGCTTCGAAAGAAGGGTCAAAAGCATTTGCAGCAATTTTTCCGCCGGGAGTCAGTAAATTTTTATCTAATGCTAAACCAGACGTGGTTTGTGTTCCACCTACCGATAGATGAATCGGTAATTGATGCATCTTGGCATAACGATCTATTCCTCCCCATAGAGAAGTTTGTTCGGGCGTTTTGTCAGCCAGAATTTTTAATTCCGGATAAGCTTTCATTTTGAATAGCGCCCGAGCAATGGCTGAAGTGAGTATGGGGCGCAAAGGTGTATTTTCAAAAGGTTGGAATTGGTTTAAAAGTAAAGAAGCTTTCTCTTGAGAAGTCAAAAATCCTAACGAGTAGATGTCCGAAAGAGTATGATAAAGCGGTTGGAGTTGCTGTTTAGTTAGCCCGTGTGTGGCGGCAATTCCACTTGAAAAAGGTATTTTAATTAATGCGGAAACAGAACGTGTCAAATCCCTTTCCCAAAAAAGTGTGGCTTTGGGTAAGTCTTCTAGAGAACGTAATCCTGCTCGATAGAAGAAAGGGTCTTGCTGAGAAAGCCAAATGGCCGGATTTTGAGATAAGGTGCGTGTAATATTACTTCCTATTGAATAAGTATTAGAAGATAAGGAAGATGAAAGCGTTGCTAATCCTGCCTGATAAGCCGTCTCCCCCAATGCGTAAGAAATGGATGAGGGAGAATCTTCTATCGCTTTCTCCAATATATAACGCCCTTGAGCCCATGCAGGGATCAAGTTACTACAAAAAAATAATCCAGCCAGTAATAATGGAAAAATACGAATAGAGACATGTTTTTTCATATCAATTATATTCTAGAAGAAATAATTGATAAGACTCAATGGGCCAAAGGGCCCAAAAAGAAGGGTATTTTAGACCTAGATTTAAAGTTTTCCCCTCTGCATTTCATAAAGTTTTATAAAATGAAAAAGAGATGCAATAAAAACTAAAAGGAATGTGTTAAAACTATGTGGAGCCAATCATATGATGGATAAAACAGACGATGAGTTAGTATTGCTCTTTAATAAGGGTTCCAATGAAGCTTTTGAACAACTTGTATTTCGGTATAAAAATTCGTTGTACCAATATATTTTGTCTATGGTACATGACGAAGGCGCAGCCGGAGATTTATTTCAAGAAGTATTTTTATCTTTTTTCCGGCACGCAGCAAAGTACGAAGCAAAGGGAAAATTCAAAAGTTGGTTGTTTTTAACAGCTCGTAACAAAGTGTTGAATTATTTGCGAGATGAGAAAAAAATAACCTCATTGGATCAGACAGACGAAGAGGGAAATGCTTTTCTGCACGATACATTGCCCGATGGCGCGGTACCGTTGCTAGATAGTCTTTCAAGTCGCGAAACAGAGGAATATATCCGCCAAGCAGCGCAACAACTTCCCCCTCGTCAAAGAGAAGTAATTTATTTACGGCAATATTTATCGTTTAAGGAAATGGCCGAATTGCTGGGCCGCCCTCTAGGGACTGTATTAGCTGACTGTCACAGGGGAATACAAAAGATGCAAAAAATGTTGCAGGCACAATTAGATGCGCAAGGAGAAAATATATGAAATGCGAACAAGTAATTTTGTATGCAAACGGGGAGCTGGACGAAACAGAAAGAACCGCGTTTGAAACGCATTTGAAAGATTGCGTCCAGTGCCAAAGGGAATTGCAATTTTTGCGAAAAGCAGAAGAAGCGTTGGCTGTCCAGGCTGTACCTGAAAAAGTAGTAGATTCTCTGTTTGCAAAAACAACGAGGAAGAAAAAATGGTTTTCCGGCTGGAAACCAATAGTTGCGGGGATTTGTGCTGTAGGATTGATTGGCATTATGGTTGTTCCTCGCTCGGACAAAGATACTCTCCATGCGGAAGTAGTGGCGTATATGAGTGAGGATTTGGACGCAGATTATCAATCTTTTGAAAGTGATTTGATTATGTTTGAACAGCAGTTTAAGGAGGGAATATTATGAAGAAAGTAATTTGGATGTTGGCAGCTGTACTGATTACAGCTCCGGTATTTGCCCAAGAGGGGCCGGGTGGGCAAAGTGAAGGTTTCCCTGCCATGGATCAACGCCATGAGGCTTTTCAAGAGGCACATAAAGCCCAAATGGAAAAGATGAAAAACACTCAGGCAAAGGTAGAGAAACTACTGAAAGAATACAATGGGCTTAAAGCAGGGAAAAAGAAAGATGCCAAGAAAGCCGAGCTCGAAAAATTAGTTGCCTCTATTCGTGAAGAACAATTGTCCTTCAGAGAGGATCAATTGAAAAAAGGCGAAGAACGTTTGGAAAAAATGAAAGAGTTTGTAGACAACCGGAAGGAGCTTTTAACAACGCTCAAAACGGATGAGAATAAAAAAGAATGGGTATCGTATAAAACCCAAGAATTGATTGAAGCGAATGGCGACTTAAGAGTTCTTTTTGAACGTAATGATGGGTATTACAAAGACCGAGATGGCAAGAAAATACCGGCAGAAATGAGAAAGGCCAAAGAATTCGGTAAGGGACCTGAGCATTTTGGTAAAAATGGGGAATGCCCCTTTGCCAAGGACGGGAAAAAATGTGAAGGAGGTAAAGATTGTAAATGTGGTAAACACTGTGGAAAATTCCACAAAGGGCCGCGTGTTGGAATCAATCCTCCCCCACCTCCGCCTACTGAAGAAAAATAAAAATCTTAAAGCCCCCTTTCCGGGGGCTTTATATTTGCAAAAATCCCGATGATACCATCGGGATTTTTCAGTAAAACAATACTTATTTTAACAATTCAGCCCAAGCGTTCTTTTCTGCTTCTAACTGATTCGTTGTGGTGTTGAGTTGTTTTTGAATTTGGTCTTGTAAAGCTTGGGATACCGTTTTGGATCCAGTGGCTATAGCATTTGCTGTTTTGGCCGTTTCATAGGCTTGTTTGGCCTGTTGAATTTGTTGGCGTGTTTCTTGTGATTTTTGTAAGGCCTGTTCCAACGTCATCATTTCATTGGAAGTAGTAGAGGCAGTGGTCCCGGTAGAGGCACAGGCTCCGGCAAACACAGCCGCAATCATTAGACAGAACAAGTTCTTTTTCATGTGGATGCTCCTTAATTGTATTTTTTTTCATTGTATCAATTATTGCAGATAAAGTGCAATTGAGGTAAAAATTCTTTGCTATAATAAAATCATGACGGATAAGAATATTCCTCCATTCTATAAGGCTCTCAAAGCATTTGCTAAGAAGAAAAATACACTTTGGAGTACCCCCGGACATGCAAGTGGAGTCGGATTAAAAAGCAGTCCATCCGGGAAGGATTTTTATGAGTTTTTCGGCCATAATTTGTTTCTATCTGATATTTCCAGTAGTGTGAGTGAATTGGGGTCTATTTTAGAACATCAGGGCCCCCCCGCCCAAGCCGAAAAACGTGCGGCAGAGGTATTTGGGGCAGATACTACGTTTTTTGTACTCAATGGGACTTCCACTGCTAACAAAGTGGTATTTTTTGCGACGGTTGCTCCTGGGGATTTAGTGTTGGTAGGGCGTAATTGTCATAAATCTATTATGCATGCTATCATCATGAATGAAGCTATCCCGATATATCTTACGCCGAAACCGTGTTCATATGGGATAATCGGACCGGTAGGTTTTGAACAATTCACAAAAGAATCCATTCGGTCAAAAATTGCTTCGAGTCGATTGGCCACTAATAAAAAAGCTGCTAAAGTTCAGTTAACTGTTTTGACGAATTCTACGTATGACGGAATTATCTACCATGCCGATAAAATAAAATCTGCATTGGCAAGTTTGACCCGCTTCTTGTTGTTTGATGAAGCTTGGTATGCTTATGGGGCTTTTCATCCTTTCTATGAACATCGTTATGCTATGAGTCCCTCCCCCAAAAGACGGCTGCCCATATTTGCAAGCCAATCGACTCACAAACTGCTATTGGCTTTTTCTCAAGGATCCATGCTGCATTTTAGACAGGGAAATGAAAAATTGGATTTACAGGGACTTATTGAGGCTAATTTGATGCATGCGAGCACCTCTCCTTTTTATCCATTATTTGCTTCTCTGGATGTTAATACGCAGATTATGAAAGATAATGGATATGATTTGTTAAACAAGGCTTTGGGTACGGCGTTACGTTTTCGTCGTGCAGTTTCGCGGGCCTATAAACGCTATGCCAAGAACGGAGAATGGTGGTTTCGAGTATGGCAACCGAGTCAAAAAATGGAATTGGATCCGGAAGATTGGAAATTAAAACCGGGGGATAATTGGATTGGGATGGAGATCAAATCACAAGATGATTATATTCTAGACCCTTTAAAAATTACTTTATTAACGCCCGGTGTACGCGAAGATGCCTCTATGACGGAAGAAGGAGTGCCGGCCTGTATTGTTGCAAAATACTTACAAGCGAGAGGTATTATCGTAGAAAAAACGGGGTTTTATAATTTGTTATTTTTGTTTGCCCCGGGAGTTAGCACGGAGCGTTCTGCAGAGCTATTACGTGTTTTGCACGATTTTAAGTGGGAATACACAGATAATGCTCCTGTGAAAAAATGGTTTCCAGAAATTTACAGACAATATCCAACCGTATATCAAAATATGGGGTTGGCTGATTTGTGTAAAGTCATGCATAATCAGCTTAAAAAGAGTGATATTATGCGTCGTTGTGCCAATCTTTATACAGTATTGCCCGAACAAGCCGTCGCTCCGCATAAAGCCTATTACGGCCTTTCTGATGGGAAAACAGAATATGTACGTTTGCAGGATGCACCGGGCCGGGTGAGTGTGTTAATGATTTTGCCATATCCCCCCGGGGTGCCTGTTATTATGCCAGGGGAACGTTTTCCCGCATTAAATAGCCCCATTATGGAATTCTTACGCTTGAACGAACAGTTGGATAATTTATTCCCCGGATTTGAGACGGAATTTCACGGCATTAAAAAAACATGGGAAAACGGAAAGGTAACGTATTGGGTAAGTGTATTGAATAAAACCAAAAAAGGAAAAGCCGCCTAAAAATAAAAAGGAGAAACGCAAATGAACGAATTAAAACAAGCTGCTAATTTGATAAAAAATGCTCACTATGGGGTGGTTTTTACGGGAGCGGGTGTGAGTGTGGAGAGTGGGATTGCTCCGTTTACGGGAGCCGGAGGGTTATGGAACCAGTACGATCCTAAATTTATAGAAATAAATTTCTTTCTTTCTGATCCAAAACGCAGCTGGGAAGAGATGAAAAAAATTTTTTTTACAGATATGGATGAAGCTGTACCCAACAAAGCCCATAACGTGATTGCCAAACTAGAAGAAAAAGGAATGATCAAAGGAGTAATCACACAAAATATTGACGGTTTACACCAAAAGGCAGGGAATAAAAATGTGCAAGAGTTTCATGGAACGATTAAAACGCTTTCTTGCGGTGTATGTGGGCGTAAGTATAACTTAGAAGATGTAAATATTGAAAAAGTTCCCCCACTTTGTATGTGCGGGCACGTTCTTAAACCGGATTTTGTTTTTTACGGGGAGGGTATCCCCCCGCAGGCGTATGAAAAATCACTGGAAATGGCCCAAAATGCTGATGTAATGATTATTGTAGGAACGGCAGGACAAGTGATGCCGGCGTGTAGTTTGCCGCTGACTTCCAAGCAGTTTGGTGCTAAAATTATTGAAGTAAATCCGCAACCGTCTTCCTTTACGAACTCGATTACTGATTACTATTTCCCGCAAAAGGCGACAGAATTTTTTGCGGAATTAGAGAAAGAGCTGAAACTATAAAAAGAATTAAAAATTATAAAAAGCCCCTTTAAGGGGCTTTTTAAGTGGTTTGCATTTTCTGTTGTATTTCTTTCTCGGTGTGTTTCATTGCCGTCAACGTTTTATCAAACAACTCTTCTAACGTCCAGCCCAGCATTTCGGCTCCCTGTTGGATAATGTCGCGGGAACAGCCGGCAGCGAATTTTTTATCTTTGAATTTCTTCTTTAGACTAGAAACTTCCATATCGCTTACGCTTTTAGATGGGCGCATTTTGGCAGCTGCCCAAATGAGGCCGGTTAGTTCGTCACTGGCAAATAGTACTTTTTCCATCATATGTTCCGGTTTAATATCTACACAAATACCATACCCATGACTGCAAATGGCGTGGATAAATTCCGGCGTGGCGTTGATTTCTGCCAGTAATTCGGGGGCTTTTTGGCAATGCTCTTGTGGAAATTTTTCAAAATCTATGTCGTGTAAAAGGCCACATAAAGCCCAAAAATCAGCTTCTTGCTCAAAACCGAGGGAGCAAGCTAAATCTCGCATAACGGCTTCTACCGTTAAAGCATGTAATAAATGGAAAGGCTCTTGATTGTATTTCTTCAAGAGGGTAAAAGCTTGTTCGCGCGTAAAAGATGTTTTCATAAGTTTAACGGGACATAATAATGCCGCTCTTTTCAGAGCGGCATAAATTCAATTTATCTGCTGGGAAATAAACACAAAATAAACAATACCAAGATGGCGATGCCGCCCCAGAAAGCACCAAAGATGTTACAGAAGAGAGCTAAGCCAAGCAAGGCCAACCACGGAGAGAACTTAGCATCTCTTAAACGACGGGCAGACATACAGATAAACGGGCAAATAATAATTAAGTTGTATAGCCAGTTGATCCAAGCGCTCGCAAAAATTCCTAAAATGAATCCGACTATAACTAATAACAACGCAAGTATCCAATAGGAACCGCGAGAAAGTTTTCCTTTGTAGTCAAAGTAGTGATGTGTGAATAAATCAATAAACCCAAACATACAGCCTCCTTTTATCTAAGATACTTCTAGCATATAATAAAAATCATTTAATTGGCAATATTTTTTTGCTGTATTTTTGATGCCAATTCCAAAGAGAATGTATTTCTTGTGGTGTTAGATGGAATAGACCACAAGCGTGAAGAAAAATCTGTTTTTCTAGGGAGGAACTATCCGTTTTTAAATTGCTATGCTTTAGAGTCAAAATACGGCGGACCAGTGTTTCTAAGTTATGGCGTGTGTTTGCGTCAATATCGGGAATGGGAAGATTATTTAGCGGTTGGGCATACAATTCTAAGAGAGCTCCTTTGCGTTTGCCTTTATAGTAAAGCCACAAATGATAAAGAGGACTGTTTAAAAGAGATAAAAGTGCCAATAACGAGATATCTTTTTTGGACTTGGAGATAAAATAAACATCACTGCTGGCATACCAAGGTCCAGGTGCATAGGCAAAACAGGGCCGGATAGCTCGTTGCGGAATGACTAATTTTTCCCCTTCGAAATCCATTTTTCTTCGTACAGAGGCAAACCAAAATACGCCTCTTTTTAATTGGTGTTGAATACCATTATTATTTTGCTTACGTGCCAACAAAACTGGTCTAAAACGGGTTAAATGGGCTAATAGATGCGGATAATGTTTTATATTAATTTCACGGTCGTTGGGATAAAACAAATCTATTAACCAATAACGGTTTTTGTAATTAGGAAGAAAAGGAGAAATGTCTGAATTCTTGAAAAAGGGCTTAATTTTTTTCTTTTCTGTAGGGGAAAGAGAGAATTCTTTTTTTTCTTTATCTGAAAGTACGAAGACGCCCATTCCTTTTTTTAATCCAGGCAATTTAAATTTATTCAAATGTGTGGCAGAAAGTCTGTCACAACCAGTCATGAGCCCATTGCTGATATGTGCTATTTCTCCCAAAGTATAAGGGGACTGTTGCATTTTTTGAAGGATAGATAGAAGATGTGGAGTATCTGGATCCGGAGAGTGTGTACACAAGAAATTATTTTTTCCTTCATACAAAGAAGATTGCAAAATTTGTATTTGGTGGGGGCCGAGAATGCAGGGAGAATTTATTTTTCCTTTTGTGAAAACGGACAAAAGAGTGTGATTGCTAGTGTCGGGAAATAAATTCTTATCTTCAAAATTAATCAAACGTAAGAAAGAGACATTTTTTTGCAAGTGATCGCGTAAAGATAAGGCTCCCGCTGCTGTCGTGAAATAAGGAGGAGTAATAAATCCAGCTACAGCTCCGGGTCGTAGAAGACGCAAGGCTAAATAGAAAAATAAATAGTGCAAATCTCCTTTAGGGGTAATCTTATCTTTCCATAAGGGATTTTTGCGTAATTCGTTAAACAACATTGCATTATTTTTTTGTCCTACATAGGGAGGATTAGCGAGAATAATATCAAACCCTTTTTGAGTGGTTATAACTTCTTTAAAAATTTTCTCCAAAATACTGCGTTGACGGAAATGATGAAGAGAATTGACTACGCAAGTATGCATGGAGAGATGTTTATTCCCTCCCAGGAGACTTGCGCGAAGGCGATAATCTTCTAATGCGCCCGCATCTATGTCAACTGCGTACAGTTGAGATTGTAATACATGCCTTAAAACAGTGGCGGAAGAAGTGTGTGAACGAAGGCAGATTCTACGAGTAAGCTCAACAGCGAAAGGTAGTAAAAGGCCTCCGGCTCCTGCGGCCGGGTCTAAAATTTTGAGGGCAAATAATTGAGAGGCCGATAGCGGACCGTGCAGGCTCTCTAAAGCATCCAGTGTCTCGGTCGCTAGTTTTGTACCTAGTTCCCAAGGAGTAAAAAACACCCCTTGTTTTTTACGCGTATTGAGACTGGACTCACGTAATAAAGATAAGATTTCCGGTGTAAACGCCTGGGGTGTGCCATCCGGTTTTAACGAATAACGACACAATATTTTTTCCACGTTATTTATAATACCGGTTGGTATATTTTCTTTCCAGGGTTGTGTGGGAAAAAGATGTTTTATTAGTAATTTTCGCGCATAATCTGTTTTTTGATGAGGTGTTAAGTTGAAAGAGGATAATGCCCGCAAAAGTTGGCGCAAAATACATTTGTTCATGAAAATATTATAGAAGATAATAACCTTCTTTCTCAAGAAATTAAAAAGTTGAAGAAGATTAACGGATATTCAGAAAAAATTTGGCTTTAGCCAAATAAGAACGATAAATATCTGCTTGGGTAGTTAAGTAATAGTAGCGTTTATAAAACGATAATTCTGTTGAAGGGTTATCATGTAATGTTTCTATTTGCTTTTGCAGAGAATCTATTTGAGCCGGCAAAATACGTAAAGCTTCTTCGTAAGAGAGAGAGGGCAAATCTATTCCTCTATCATTGGATAATAAATAAGGCGAAAAAGCCCCTTTTTCCAAGGTAAATTCATAAGGTTTCCCAAAAACTTCAGCTGAAGCATAAGGAGCATACACATCTAAGAGAGATTGAAATTGTTGTTGTAGCTGGGGATCGTGGGTTACATCTGCTTGAAAACGGATATAACCTAAACGTTCCGCATCCGTTGCATAGGCGCCTTCCCCCCCAATGCGTAATTTATAGCGAGTTATTAAACTGAGACGTTTTTGAGTGGTCTGTTCCAAGAGTGCATACAATTCTTGAAAATAATCGTATCTCATTTTTTGCAAGTAATAATTTTCGAAAGATATTTTGTTGAAATCGCCTTTTGCCTCTTCTTGCATAGATCCTAAAAATTGATAAGTATTTTGTAAGTGTTCATAGGTCCATTGCCGTTGTGACGCCAAATCCGGAAGTTGGGCAAAAGTTTTTATTTCGCTGGTAGAAAGTACATATGCGGGAGGTTGAGACGGTTCTTGTGCCATCATTTGAATTTTCTCTTTAGGGAACAAAAAAGAAGAGAACTTTTCCGGTTCTGTGTATTGATAATATTGAAATAATTTTTGGAATAAGTTTTGTAGATTTTCTTGATGCGTTTGAAAGGCGTGGATATCGGACTCTTTAAGAGCCTTATTCGAAGAAAGAAAATTGAAAATCGTTGCATGCCTGTCATGCAGAAAAGCAATTTGTCCTAATTTCGCTAATGGTGCCGATTGATGCAGTAGGAGCGTTTTTTCAGGTTTAGAAAATATATTTTGGAAAGATACACGAGAATAAATCAATTTGTAAGGGGTTGAAGTTAGCGGTAGCTGAGCAGAGCTGGAAAATTTTGTTTTTAAGAACAAATCGCTATTACGAATTGCAAAGAAAGAAGATTGTCGTAAGGCAGATTGAAAAAACGCTGTATTGATTTGGTGTAACCAAGCCGCTTCTACATATTGAGCTTGTTGCTGTTGAACCAGACGTAACATTTCTGCATAATTGAAAAGGGGTTTTTGGGCATAAAGGTAGGAAGTGGAGTGTATAACTGCCACTGATAACAATAAGAAAGTCAAAAGAAGGTTTTTGCGCATATACTAACTTTATTATAAAAGAATGTTCTCGGGGTCACAAGGGCCAAAAGACCTAATAAAAAGGCGGGCCTTTTGGCCCGCCTTATGAATATTTACAAGTTATTTTAGCTTTTTCCCCTGTTCTAGTAATAATGTGTAAGTGGTCACATCTGTTACTTCGGCAGGGCCAAAGAATTGAATTGGTCCGGGGAAAACGAATTGGTCTTGTTCGGCCCATACATTACGGTATTTGGCTAAATACTTGAATGGCTCCCCTTTCAATTCTACCAACGCTTTTTTAATTACGGGTTTTTCTTTACCTTTACGGCGTTCGATATTCATCATCATGGTAAGCGGAATACCCCCTACTTCCCAATCTTGAGCTTTCTTAGTGAGTTTCCGTACGGAAGATAAATAACCTGTACATTTGTTGAGTGCCAATACAGCGGCATTATAACCGAGTGCATAGGTGTAGTTTGCATCAAAAGTAGAGGGAACGCCACAGCGGCCTTCATAACCGAAGAAATGAGTGAGCGCTGAGAATTTACCTGTATATTTACCTTGTTTTTTGAGCTCGGCTAAACGGTTTTTAATCATTTCTACTAACAATTTTTCTGTTTCGATTAAGGAAACCTGTACGTTGCCGTGTGGATCGCGGTCCAACATAAGTTGGCTGGAGATTCCTGCAGGTAAAGAACGCATTAAATCAGCCAATTTTTTAGGAAGTTTCGAAAGAACAAAATCTTTCTTCTCAGCCAAAGTGTTCAGTTTTTTTAAGGCAGTTTCATTATCCGCCAAAACATCATTCAGCGCACTGATTAACTCTTTCATTTCGGGGATAAACTCAATTAATCCTTCCGGTACAAGTACAATTCCGTAATTCTTACCCGCTTTGGCACGTTTAACAATGAGATCTGTCAACTGGTTAACAATTTGTCCCAATGTCATTTTTTTACTTAAAACTTCTTCTCCCACCAGTACCGCATTGGGATGCGTTTTGAGGGCCACTTCTAGTGTAATATGAGAAGCACTGCGGCCCATTAAGCGTACAAAATGCCAATATTTGCGGGCGGAATTCATATCCCGTTCAATATTTCCTACTAATTCCGCATAAATTTTGGTTGCAGTGTCAAAACCAAAAGAAGCTTCGATATGTTTGTTTTTAAGATCTCCATCAATGGTTTTTGGCACCCCAATTACGCTAATGGCAATACCTTGCTGTTTTAAATATTCGGCAATTACGCAAGCGTTGGTGTTAGAATCATCTCCCCCTACTACAACGAGGGCATCCATTTTGTTTGCAATTAAATTGTTTTTAGCTGCTTCTAATTGTTGTGGAGTTTCAATTTTGGTACGCCCCGATTGAATTAAATCAAATCCGCCCGTATTGCGGTAATCTTTCATTAAGGCCGGGGTAATTTCGATAAATTTATTATCAACAATTCCACTGGGGCCACCTAAAAAACCAAATAATTTGTTTTTGGAATTTGCTTTTTTAAGTCCATCTAAAATTCCACCGATAACATTATGTCCGCCAGGAGCTTGTCCCCCAGAGAGTACCACTCCTACGCGTACCGCTTTTTTTGTAATAGCAGCGTTATTCGCTTTCACAAAAGTTACTTCCGGTAAACCGTAGGTATGAGGAAAAATCTTTTTAACGGTATTTTGGTCGGCTACGGACTTAGTGGCCTTACCAAATTTAGGCTTTACGAAAGCCGGACCTTTTTTAAGGATAGTAGGCAGCGTGGGTTGAAATTTTCCACGGGCTGCTTGTAATTCAGAACAAGCACATTTTTTTGTAGGCATTGTGTCATCTCCTGGTAAATTAAGCTTCTATGTTTAAATTATACAAAATCGTAAAGGTGGAAAGGAGACACCTATAGAAGTGAAGGAATAACAAACTATTGAGGAAGTTGGTTTAAAAAAGAGTCCGTAGTTGTTTTAAGAGAGGAAAGGGAAATATCGGAAATTTTATCGTTTCCTTGAAGTGTATGGGTATTAGCTTGGAGAGATGCCCAAAATAGATGATTATGCAAAAGGCTATACTTATCATTAGCGTACAAAACCAGCAGGGGTTTATGAAAAGCATCAGCTAAATGGACAATCCCTGTATCGACGCTAATCACAGCTGTGGATTGTTGTAATAAAGTGGCTACTTCAAGAATGTTTTGGCTTTCACATAGAATTGTATTTTCAAAAAGGCCTTTGAATTGATGTTTATAATCTAGAAGTACTGTCTGATAGTTTTTTTCGGTCAATAGCGTTAGAATAGTTTGTATTTGTTGAATTGATAAAGTACGTTGAATAGCGGATCCTGTCGGGTTAAGTACTATCCATTTTTTTGATTGTAAATCGTGCTGCTTTATAAAACGTTCTGCCTGTTGTTGGACATCGGTTGTCAAGGGAATGTCATAATCTGTAGAAATGTCTTTTCCCCCTAATTTCTCTAATAGCTGACGGTAAGAAAGGGTAATGTGCTGTGTGTAATCGAAAGAGGGCGACAGCGTATTTTTTAGCATAGAGTAATACAATCGGTTACGCCAGGTAGCCATCACCGGATTGGGAACAATTATTAAATCATATCCCTGTAAATAACTTGCAAAAAGCATTTTAGTGAGGGAAAAAAGAACTTTAGGTTGAAAGAAACCCTTAGAGAGATTGGGCAATACGATAAGTTTATCTACATATGGATTATTTTGAAAAAAGATTTCACTAGGAGAAAAAGTGGCAACTGTAAGAGAAGCTTTTGGGAAAATTTTTTTCAATTCTCTGATAACGAATGTGTGTACGACACAATCCCCTACGCAGGCATCCAAGCGGAAAAAAAGAATTTTTTGAGGATTTTTAAATGACATATTTTGCCCGATTGCGCCATAATAGTAAATTACCACGGAAATTTTCCCGTGGTAGTTTTCTTTAATTTCATAAAACGATCTACCCCCAATAGGAATCGAACCTATATCATCCGCTTAGAAGGCGGGTGCTCTATCCATTGAGCTATGGGGGCATCTGCCCTATTACTATTCTACTAAAAAAACATCAAAAATACCAGGCGACAAATTGGAGTCCTAATGAGGAAAATGCTACAATACAGTTAACTCTTTTAGGAGCACCGGTATGGGTAAGAATTTGTCCTTTTCGTATTCCAAAATGGGGATGTATAAGGAATGTCCCCAAAAATATAAATTTCGCTATGTGCACATGATTCCGGAGCAGCCAAAATATTATTTTGCTTTTGGTACGGCGTTGCATAGCGTTATGGAATTTATTTACAAGCCGGACAAAATTTCGTTTCCTACGCTTGCGCAGGCCCTTGCTTATTTCGATACAGTATGGAATAAAACCTCCTATGAACAAAAAGGCTATGCTTCTATGGATAAAGAGTTAGAAGGGTATGCGGAAGGCCGGCGTATTATCGAATCTTATTATCGGGAGTTTTCCGGACATTTTATTCATCCTCTTTCGACGGAAATGAAAACCACTTTAGATATTGATGGGTTGAGCTTAATCAGTATTGTGGACCGTATGGATTATTTGGGAGATGGACGAGTAAAAATTTTAGATTATAAAACGGGAAAAACGATACAACGGGAGCCGGATCAATTATATATGTACCAAAAAGTGGTAGAAAATTCCCCTTTGGTTAAGACAATGATTCAACAAAAGGATCCGTCTGTAAAAGAGGTACGTGTGGAGCAGTTGAGTTTTTATCATTTGCCGACCTTGAAAGAAATGACATTTGAACGGGCTGCAGATAAAGAAATTTTTGCATTTTGGCAAAATGTGTTGAAGGTGGCGGATGACATCCGTGCGGGAAAATTTGATCCTACTCCGGGAGAAAATCAGTGCCGTTGGTGTGATTATCGCAATTTGTGTCCTGTTTTTACAGGAAAGGAATATACAACGGAAGGGAAAAGCACCTCTGTATTGTTTCCTACCAAAAAAGATTCTACTTCAAAGCAAGTTTTTCCATTGGATGACCAAGATCTTTTGACGGAAAAAATAGACCAATATGGAGATCTGTTGGCGAAAGTGTCCCAATTGCAAAAAGAAATTATTGATTTAATGAAAAAGAATAATTTTGCCCGGCATTTCGGAGAACATTATAAGGCTGAGCTTACTTGTATAGAAAAAATAGAATTTACGAATAAAGAACAGGTTATTGAATTGTTGCGTCAATTGAATTTATTGAAAAAAGTGTTAGTGCCTACAAAAAGTATGGTAGTGGGACTGTTAACAGATGCGACAGTGTCTGCAAATGATAAGAAAAAATTAGAATCTTTCATGACAAAAACACAGGAAGAAGAATTGAAGATTGAAAAAACGGAGTAGGGTTATACCGTTTTTCTGAAGTTTTCTATCCTCATTGAAGTCGGAAAGTGAAAAACAGAATTTTGATACGGGCCAAGAAAACACAAAAATGACAAAATGTACCCTTGCCTTGGACATTGGAACTTCCAGTTGCCGTTGTGCGGCCATAACGGCGGATGGAGTTATCCATATTAAAAAGACGGTTTCTATTCAACCATATCGGCCTCAAATTGGTATTTCCGAATATAATGCTACGGATTTATTAAACGCTTCTACCCATGTTTTACATCAAGTACTGGATTCACTAAACGGAATGGAAGCCGTCTCTTTAGCGGTTTCTTCCCAGCGTTCCACAGTAGTGTTCTGGGAGAAATCGTCCGGTCGTGTGCTGGGTCCCGTTCTTACATGGGAAGATGGGCGTGCTGTACAAGAAGCTGCTATGGCGGATATTTCACAAGAAGAAATACATGCTTTGACAGGACTTTATAAAACTCCTTATTTTTCTGCCCCTAAAATAGCATGGATGTTATCTCATTGTGAAGAAATAAAGAAGGCGGTTGCCCGAAAAGAATTGTGTGTGGCACCCGTGGCTTCATTTTTTATTTTCCATTTAACGAAAGGGCGTGTGTTTGCCACAGATCTTACTCTTGCCCAAAGAATGCTTTTATTTGATATTCATAAAGGAACATGGAATCAGAAATTATGTCAGGCATTTTCCATTCCAGTTCACATTTTGCCCGTTATAAAATCTACATTAGATGATTATGGGGCTTATCATTACGATGAAGTTGATTTACCAATCCGGGTTTGTTGTGCAGACCAACAGGCGGCTTCCAGTGCCTTGCAGCCCGGAGATACTTGTATTAATTACGGGACAGGCGCTTTTGTGCTAAGGCATGTGGGAGAAATACCAGTGCTTTTACCGGGCCTTCTTACTTCAGTTGCTCCTTCGGTATCGGGGAAAAAACTCCGGTATATCCTAGAAGGACCCGTAAATGCAGCGGGGAGTGCCTATCTGTGGTTAGAGAAACAAGGCGTGCCGGTGGATATGGAGCATTTAGATGAAATTTGTTCCCAGGCGAAACACCCTTTACAAATTTTACCTGCAATCGGAGGGTTGGGGGCACCTTACTGGAATTTTATGATAAAACCTGTTGTCAATGGACAAACGGCACATACTCAGCCTGCTGACTGGATAGCTGGTTTGACACGTGCATTGGCTTGTTTAATAACGGATGTCATTCAATATATGCAGGTAAATGGAGTGGCGGTTAATAGTCCAATTGGGGTATCAGGAGGATTGTCCCGCAGTGCTTATTTATTGCAATTTCAAGCCGATTTATTACAAAAAATTTTAACTATTTCTTCAGATCCTGAAGAAACGCTACTAGGACTGGCACGTATATCGTGGGGAACAAATGTTATGAAAAGAAAGGTTGAAAAAACTTTTTCCCCTCATTTGTCCAAAACAAAATCTTCTAAACTTTATCAGCAATGGCAGCAATTTGTGAATTTGAACGTGACACAAAAAACCCTCGGTAATTAATTCTACCGAGGGTTTTGGTGTTTTATCGAGATTGAGTGGTAACTGTAGTAGTACTGAAGGTATTAATCGTCTTTTTAACGGGTTTTTGGCCTACTGCTCGCTTGATGTTGCGACGCGGCGTGGTATTCTTTTTCGTTTCAATTGCTTCCAGTTCGCGCTGCAAAGATAACAGTTCCGGATCCATGTTTTCTGCTATGGCCTGTTTAGCTGGTTGCATGTTTTTTTTCACGGTTCGACCTGTATTGCGTAACGTAGTATTTTTTTTCGTTTCTATTGCTTCCAAATCCCGCTGCAAAGACAATAACTCCGAATCTACCTTTTTCGTTACAGTTTCTTTGGTCGGCTGTATGGTTTGATTTAATGTTTGATCAATACTGCGTAACGCTGTATTCTTTTTTGTTTCAATCGCTTCTAATTCACGTTGTAAAGACAGTACTTCAGATTCTACCTCTTGTTTGAGTGAATCTTCCAACGTGTTTTGATAATCCTGGACAGAGGAAACTACTTGGTCTTGTAATTGCTGAATCTGTTCCTGTTGTTGTTCTACGGCATCATTTAATTCGGTTATATTTTCCCCACGCAATTGTTGAATATAGGCTTCTTCTTGCGCTAATTGTTGTTCTAATTCTTTTACGTGAGCCAATTGTGCAGCTTGTTCTTGTAATATTTGTTGTTGGATTTCTTGTTGTTTCACATCCAACACATTTTGGAGCGTAGAATCGGGTAAATAAGAAGAAACCAAAGAAAATGCGGAATCTCCTTGAACATTGCCTTGGATTAAAGAAGAACCTTGTTGAACGAAAAGGAGCGCATCTCTTTCTTTCTGCGCTGTAATAGCTGCCATAAGCGGGTTGTTACCATATATATCTACTTGATTTATATTAGCGCCATGTTCTAACAATAATTGCGCCGCATCCGTAGAAGGAGCATAAACACTGTAAAACAGAGGGGTTCTTCCGGATGCATCTGTTATTTCCGGTTGCAAATCTTTTTTTCGAAATAATTGATTCATGATGTCCGTATTTCCCTTAGCGGCGGCGTACATTAACGGGGTCATCCCTGTATTGTCTTGGGCATTTACATTGGCTTTTTGTTTTAGTAATAAATGAGCAATTTCGTCTTTTCCCTGTTCAATAGCATACATCAGCGGTGTCCGGCCGTCGGCGTCTGGGAGGTCTACTTGTATATCCGGGGTTTTTAAAAGCGTTTTTACAATATCCTCATTGCCTTCAGCGGTGGCTGTTGATAAGGCAGACAACCCTGACAAAGGATTTCGGAAGTTTGGGTCGGCTCCATTTTTTAACAGGGTTTGAGTTTGTTTTATTTGCCCTTTTTGTGCTGCGTAAAGTAGAGGCGTCATTCCCGTATTATCTGCTATATTTATCCCTTCAGGATTGTTTTTAATTAAGGTATTAAGCAGAGAGGGATTATCTAACAAAGAAGCGTAGGTGATAGGGGTTTTACCTGTTTCATCTTTTGCTTTGGTACTAGCGCCATGGTGAATCAAATATTCTGCAGCTTTTACTTGACCGGCAGAAATGGCGGCAATGAGTGGAGTTATACCATGACTGGAAGGACGGTTAACATTCGCATTTCCTTTTTCCACTAGTAGTTTCATTATTTCTAAATTGCCATTTTGTGCTGCTACGGTTAATGGTGTAATACCGGCATAGTTTCGTTCATTCGTATTAATATTCGCGTAAAGAAGAGTGCGGACACGGCTAGCATCATTAATTTTGACGGCCCGCATTAAAGAAGTATCATAAACATATTTTTTTTGAGTTGTTGAATTTACACCGGGTACGTTGCCGGGATAAGTTTCTTGCTCCGCGCGTACAATCGTTCCCTGATAAGCATTATTGGGAAGTTGCTGAGAGAGAGCGGCCATTTCTTGTTGATCCTGCGTAGATGGTTGCTGAGCTACCAAAGGCAGAGTAATAAGTGAGAAAAGAAAAGTAAGATGAAATTTTTTCATATTTAATCCTCCATTTATATTATACCCTATCCACACAGAAAAGACTAAAAAATGTGAAGAGTTAATTTATTCTCAAAGAGATATTTATAAAAGGTAATGTTGTGTAAAGTACAAAATAAAACCCCGGACTTATACAACCGGGGTTTTTAGCCAATAATTAGGAATTATAGAGCAATTGCGCTGACCGGGCAAGTACCGGCGCAGGCACCGCATTCAATGCATTTGGTTTCATCAATTTTGCGGTGTCCTTCTACTTCGCTTATAGCGGATACCGGGCAAGCTGATTCGCAAGCACCGCAGTTAATGCAAACTTCAGGATTTACTTTATAAGCCATAGTGTCTCTCCTATAGTGTTTAAATCTTACCTTTTCATTATAGCAAAATATCTTTACAGATGCCTGCTCCGACGGACAAAAGGTATTGCAGCGTAACAATAAGTTTGATACAATATAAAAGTAAGGAGAAACTAACTTTTATGGAAAAAGAAACATCCCGCTCCCTTTACCAGTTAAAGCCCGGTAATATAGCTCAAATTAAAGAAATTCAAACAGATGCTAAAATGGCGGAAAAATTGGCTGCTATGGGAATCGTGCGCGGGCAATTTATTAAGCGTAAGAAGGGTTCCAGCCCGGTAGTTGTAAGTATTTCCGGTACGGAAGTGGCCATTGGCCGTGAAACAGCTAAAAAAATTTTTGTAACAGCTAAAAAAAATACGTTTCTATTGGCTGGGAATCCAAACGTCGGAAAGAGTTTGATTTTTTCTCGTTTAACGGGAATTGGTATTATTTCTTCTAATTTTCCGGGAACAACCGTGGGACTTAATTATGGACAAACTCAGTTTGAAGGAGAGTCTTACGATATTATTGATATTCCCGGTCTTTATCGTTTGGAAGAAGAATGGCGAATAGAAGGGAAAAAACGTAATTTATTTAAAGAATTGGAATATGACTTTATTGTCTGCGTGGCAGATGCGTCCCATCTTGAGCGAAATTTGTTTTTTGTACTGGAAATCATGCAGTTGCGAAAACCTCTTATTTTGTTACTGAACAAATTTGATGAAGCCCAACGTAAAGGGATTGTAATTGATGTAAAAAAATTATCCAAACTATTGGGAATCTCCGTCATACCTGTAGTGGCCACTACGGGAGAAGGCCTAAAGGAATTAGAAAGAGAAGCTGTCAAATTAACTCGTCGTGAAGGAGTGGAGTATGCCTTGACGATTCCCCCCTCTTCCGAGGAAAAATGGCATGTAATTGGGCGAATTGTTGAAGAAGTTCAAAAAGTTCATCATAAACATCCTTCTGTTTGGGAATATTTGCAGGGGTTGGCAACAACTCCGGCTACAGGTTTACCCATTGCCTTGATAGTATTGGTACTCTCTTTCTTTGCCGTCCGATTTATCGGGGAAAGTTTGATTAATTGGTTGGATCCGCTATACGAAAGTTACTATATCCCCTTCTTAGATAAAGTTTTTGGAACGGTAAAGGACAATGCGTTGGGGTTATTGTTATTAGGGGATGGCGGTGAAAATTATTTTGGAGTACTGACAGATGGACTACATATTGCATTGATTGATGTGATGTCCTACGTCTTAGCTTTTTATGCTTTAATTGGCTTTTTAGGTGAAATAGGGTATTTGCCGCGTTTAGCTGTATTGTTAGATGGTATATTGCATAAAATTGGTTTGCACGGCTACGGGGCATTGCCCATTATGTTGGGTTTTGGTTGTAAAGTGCCGGCTGTTATGGGAACGCGTGTATTAGAAACGCGGCGGGAACGTGTAATTGCATTGGCTCTTATCTTGGTGTTGGCACCCTGTATTTCACAAACAGCAATGATTATTTCTATTCTTTCCCCCTATGGCGTTAAGTATATGTTGCTTGTCTTTGCGATTTTATTCGTAAATGGAATATTAATCGGTACGATTTTAAACCGATTGATGAAAGGTGAAACTCCCGAATTATTTATGGAAATCCCATCTTGGCAAATACCGCAATGGAGACCTTTATTACGTAAATTGTGGATCCGCATGAAAGAGTATTTGGGGGATGCTCTACCCCTAATTTTGCTGGGAATTCTTTTTGTCGATTTAATGCAACTGGCTGGAATTACCGCATGGATTGCTAAAATATCCCGTTATCCAGTGGAGTATATTTTAGGCTTGCCATCTGAAACGACATCTGTATTGATTTTAGGGTTTTTACGTAAAGATGTTTCCATAGCATTGTTAGAGCCCTTTCATTTGGCACCCCAGGCATTGGTGGTGGCCTGTGTGTTTATGAGTGCCTATATGCCGTGTGTGGCTACTTTCTTTGTAATGTTGCGCGAAAGCGGTTGGAGAGATACACTACGTGTAATTGCCCTTACATTGGGAATTTCTTGTTTGACCGCATATATATTGCGGGTAATCTTAATGTAATTCTATATTAACATAAAACCCCCCGAACGATTGTTCGGGGGGTTTTAGGAGTATTAGGAATTATAACTCCCGACTCGACCGATATCTACCGGCAGGGGTACTTCTACCCCCAGGGGGCCTTCAAAATACATGGTTCCCGTCAAATGATAATCGATGGTGCCACTTCCCATGCTAAGCAAGCCAATAAGTTTGCTTGTCAGTGTGGACATGGGAACTGCAAATTTGGCTTTTGCATTCACCGTAGAAGCAGGTGGAATGTTAATATCTTTTAAGGTTATATCGGAAATTTTATCGTCGTTAGCTGTTAATTCTCCTTCAAAACGTTTCAAGGTAGCTGATTCCTTTTTATTAGGGTTTGTAATAGCAATCGTAACTAAAAAGGAGATGGAAGTAACATTTATATCACTTACCATAACACTTTTTAATGCATAAGTACAATTCGAAAGATTTTGTGCTTCTTTGACGGAGGCACAGCCGAAAAACAGAATAAAACATACAATTAAAAATGCAAGTCTTTTCATAAAACCCCCAAGAGTAGTATCAATAAATTGTATAATAAAAATAGATATTTAGGGAGAAAATATGAATAAATTACAGCAAAAAATTTTTACACGTCTATCTCGCTATGTGGCCGTAGATACCACCAGTGACCCAGATAGCAAGGTAGTCCCCACTACTGATAGTCAAATTTCCTTTGCCCATCAGCTTGCTTCTGAGATGCGTAAAATTGGTATGAGTGAAGTGGAAGTAGATGAATATGGATTTGTAACGGGATTAATACCGGCTAATACAGATAAAAAGGCCCCCACTATTGGATTTTTTGCTCACATGGATACGGTAAGTGATTATAATGGACATGATATTCATGCTGTATTGCATGAAAATTATGTTGGAGGTCCCATTGTTATCAATGAAGCTAAAAAAATAGTTTTAACGCCTCAAACAGCCCCTAATTTAAAATTATGTGTGGGAGATAATATTGTAACGGCAGATGGAAATACTTTGTTAGGAGCTGATGACAAGTTGGGAGTGTCGATTTTGATGACATTGGCAGAGGAATTATTGCAACATCCCGAAATTCTTCATGGGACACTCAAATTTGCTTTTACGATTGATGAGGAGACTGGCACAGGAATCGGATATTTTGATGTAGAACGGTTTAAAGCAGATTTTGCCTATACCGTGGATGGAGCTACATTGGGAGATATTGATTGTGGTAATTTTAATGCCGATTCTGTAACGCTGAAAATTACCGGAAAAACTTGCCACCCCGGTTCTGCAAAGGGATTTATGGCAAATCCCGTTCGTATTGCGGCGGACATTATTTGTTCTTGGCCGGAAGATAAATTGCCGGAAACAACAGATGGAGAAGATGGTTTTATTTTGTTCAAAGATATTACAGGAGGACTTGAAAAAGCCGAAGTACAAGGAATTGTCCGGGAACACAACTTGGAAAAATTTGAACAATTTAAGAAAGATCTTTTAGCGTTAGTTGAAGAGAAACGAAAAAAATATCCTGCAGCTAAAATTGAAGTGATTTATAAAGAACAATATCGTAATATGCGTGAGATCTTACGCGAAAAACCGCAGGCAATGCAGTTGTTAGAAGAAGCTTTAAAAGAAAATAAAGTGTCTTATAAATTGACGCAAGCGCGTGGTGGGACAGATGGCTCGCAGTTGTCTTTGCGTGGCCTTCCTACACCCAATATCTTTGCAGGGTATGAGAATCCCCATGGACCTTATGAATGGTGTAGTTTGAACTGGGCCGAAAAGGCTTTCCATGTGTTGGAAAGTATTGCAAAAGGATCTGTAAAATAGAAGCTGTGCCGAATAAAACTCCTCGGTAATAAAGTGCCGAGGAGTTTTTATTTTCTCTTCTCTATAAAAAGATTCCCTGTCCATTGCTGGACAGGGAATTGTATTTCATTAGATTGTTTATAATCCTGAAGGAAGAGTAGAGCCTCTTGCAGCTTCCAACAGATTCTTAGCATCAGAAATGGTTGGATCCAAGGCTTTTGTCACGGTATTATAATTGAAACGATAGGAGATCTTAAAACTTTGTGGTGTCTCCGGCGGAACTTTTGCCAATACAGAGTAATTGTCTGGTTCTACAGCGCTGGAAATATCCCATTTAATCAAATCCGGCGCAATAGAGGGATGTCTCGCTTCAATAAATGCCTGAAGGGTGTAACCGTTTGGCAAGGCATATTGCTTTACCTCTTCCAAAATAGCATCCGTTGTAGATAACGGAGCTTCATTCCCTTGCGGTAACATCTCTTCCATTTGTGCAGTGGGTTGTTGTGTGGCCGCAGTAGGAGCTGCCTCCTCTTTCGATAGAATGTTCAAAGAGGCGGGTAATAAATTCATAAATGCCAACAATACATACAATACGATCAGTAGCAAGATGCCAAATAAGACACTAATTACCATCTTGGTCAGGCCAGAAGATTTTTGCTCTGCCGGTTTAATATCGTGTTGTGTATTAAGGGTATCATTCAAGCCGTCAATACGTATACGTTCGGACTGACTGGGATCTTGTACCATCGGAACAGTTTTAATATCAAAAGTAGCTCCGCGTTTGGTAGTATTGGCCTGCTGCTGTAAAGCGCTGGCAATATCCATGTTTTCCGATTTTTTACTTTCTTCTTTTGCGGAAGAAGAAAGCATGTCTTGAATGCCCGCATTTTTTTCTTCTGTTTTTGGTGCCAAGAAAGGAGATTGCTGTTTGTTCCAGTTGTTTACTTGGGCAGGCGGTACGAAGTCTGAAATTAGATAAGTGGCCCCTTCTTTTAATTCAATTTCAGTAAGTTCATTGGCAGGAGTTTGTTGAAAAGATGTCTCCACCAATGCTTGATTTGAAAAATCAGGTGTAGGTTCTGCAGCACTTTGTTGTTCAGAAGGTTCTTCCCCTTCTTTCAGATCCTCTTCCTGTCCAAAAGGTGCTACTAAATCTACAGCTTCTTCCGGTTTTCTTTCCGTGAAAGCATCTTTTAAATCTTGATCTGTTATCAGTACGCCTTCGTCGGAAACAACTTTTGCGCCGGGGACTAATTCTTGTAAAGAAGTCTCATTATCATCTACCTCATTGTTAGTGTCAGCAGGAGGTTGTGCTTCTGTAGACAAATTATTGCTTTCATCGAGTCCGGGTAAATTATTTTCAATAGTAGGGTTTTCCCCCTCAGGTTGTTCAGTAGCCAGAGGAACTACATCTGCAGGCATATCTTCCGGAAGTTGAGCCGGCTCTGCCTGCGGTTGCATATCCTCGCTTTGGGGTACATCTTCCGGCATTTGTTCCGCCGGTAAAACAGGCTCTACTTCCGACGGATTTTCCTTATCTGGAGCTATTTCCATCGGAGTTTCGTCTGTGACTTCTTGCATATCTGAAAAATCAATTTTTATATCATCTTCTTCTTGTCCAGCTTCAGCTACAGGCTGTTCTTCTTCGCCAGAAGCGGCCATGGCTGCTTCTAAACCAACACCGGCAGCGGCTACCCCTGCCGCCGCAATAGCAGCAACGGAGCTTCCGCCTTGTTCATTTTCCGGTTTATCTTGATTGTCCTGAGCCACTTCCACTGTTTCAGTTTCTTGAACGGCGGGTTCAGCTTCTTTGGACTCATCTTCCTTGATTTCGTTAGATTCTTCTTGTTTTTCTTTAATAATTTGATCTAAAACACTTTCTTCTTTGGGAGTGCCGATTGCTAATTCATCCAATAAGTCTGCTTTGAGTTGTTCAGGAATTTCCTGTGAAGGTATTTTCTCAACTTGAGCAGCTAAATCTTCTGCTTGTTTGGGTGTTAACAAATCTTGGAACGTATCTTCATTGGCATCTTGTTTTTCTTCTTCTTGACTTACTAATTGAGAATTGTACAAAGAATCCAGTGCAGAGCGAATTACTAATTCTTCCTCGGCAGAGGCTTTTGTCGATGAAATTTGTTCGTCTGTCGGTAGGATTTGTTCAGCCGCAGAGCTGGGCTCAGCAGAACCATCTTTTTCTTGGGTGGGTAGTTGGGTGTCTGCCGATTCAGAAATGGCAGGAGTTGTTTCGGGTGTAGGTTCTGGGGACTGGTTACGGGAACGGAAGGCAGATTCCAATTGGATACGTTGATCCTCCAATGCTTTCTGCAAGCGAGATTCCATATTGCTTTCCATGGTATCAAGCTTTTGTTGCAAGGTACTCATTTCCGCTGTAAGTGTTGTTAATTTTTCCAACAATGAATTTACAGAAGCGTTATCTAGAGTAGCTGCCGCTGCTGAGGCATCTTCCGTTGGTTCAAAATCAAAAATGGTGGAAGCTTTGGCCCAAGATTGCTTGCCACTAGAGGCATCCTCTTCCGAACAAAGAAGCGTGTCTGGGGTAAAGCCTTGTAGCGTTACCAGTTTTTCACCGTCGTATGGCCCATCTACCTTGTCATTAATATAAACCCAATATTTCATATTCTTTCACCCTTGAATAAATCTGCTATACGTAAACAGGATAGCAAATTATTATTAAATTTAATAGTTTTTTTTAAAACTATGGTCTTCCCTCTTTTTGCTGATAACGGCTTAACAACTGTTCAACTTCCTTCGGCGTTTTGTGAGTTTTTTGCAAGTTTTGCAGCAAACTGGACATACTTTCCGTAGAAGCTCCTTTTTCCAACATATTTAGAACAAATTGAGAAACGCGGCTATTATAATTGCCGTTTAATTCTCCTACTAAAGTATTTAATGCAAATAAATGTTTTTCCTTATCTGTTCGCCAAAATGTGTAAGGAGTTAAGGCGGTTTTGAAAAAATGGATTAAATTGGTGGCGGATTTTTCTCCCGTATAATTTTTTATTAATTCTGGGGATAGGCCTTGCGTTAGGGAGGATGCTTTTACATCTCTTACATAAGCAGCTTGTTGGGCGGCCTCTTTGAGAGATAGCGATCCTAGTAAAATTTTACAAGCCAGTTCTTTGTTATCAGCCGGAGTTTGGCAATAGGGAAGATCATGCAACAAAGTTTGTACTTCTTCTTCTAATTGTGCAAAATCTTTTTTTCCTCCGAATTTTTGTGATAAAGCCGCTTCATATCCTTGGAAAAGGGTGTTTTTGGATAAAGCTGCACGAAGTATTTCTTGTTCTCTTCGCAAAGAAGCAGTTTCACAAGCTCGTTGTAGGCCGGTTTGGGTTCCTTCCAGTAAAACTTTCACTGCCAATCCGAGATTCTCATTAGGGTCATTCAAGTAAGGCAGTTTCCGAAGGACAGTCTCGAAAGCAGTTGATATGTCCTGGGGTGATTTTTTACGCAAATAACGATAAGAAATCGTTAACAAATCTTCTTCCATGATATCTCGGTTGAGAAGCCGCTGAAGTTGAGCAATAGCTTGCGCATCTTTAGGTGTAATTTCACAAAGCATAATACGTGCAGCTAAGGAAGCCCGTAAATGGGCGGAAAGACTTTTTTCAAGAGATTGAAAATGCTTGTCAAATTCGGTTTGAAAATCAACAGCAGCCGGTTGAGTATAAAGACGAATTAATTCCGAGGTGATTTTAAAAGAAAGATGGAATTTGTCAGCGGTTTTTAAAATAGATTTCTTATTATTGTAAATGATTTCTTGACAACTGGAGACCTGCGTTTCTGCTTTATCTAACAGAACATGTACTGCTTGCTGAGCTTTTTGATACGGGTGTAAATTTTGATTTTCTGTTTTTTGAAGACTTTGCTCTAATTCTGTATCAAAATATAAATGAGAAGAAAAAGAACCGTATACTCTGGAAAGTTGTTTTACAGCGTACGAAGACAAACCAAGTACTTGTCCCAATTCGGAAATAGTATTTAAATTTTTATGAATTCGCAATTGGCGTGCAGCAGCGGAAAGCGTAATTTCATCCAATAAGACTTTGGCTGTAATAGTTCCGGTCCCCTTGGAAAAAGCCCCTAATTTGGTTTGAATAGAAGATATGTCTTTTTTTAATTGGGGAATGGATTTTTTGCTTTCACAAGAACGTATTAATTTGCGTGCATAACTATCCTCAATGCCGGGGAGCATGGTATGAAGTAAATTAGATAAGTTCACTTGAGAATCTTTTTGTTTAACCATAATTTTCTTGTGAATTTAACAAAACAAGTTGCTTTTCTAATGCTAACAAATGTCCCTTATTGGTAATATAGGCTTTATTTGCCTTTATATTTTCAATTGCACAAGCAATTGCACTTTTAAGTAAATGCCTGGCACACAATACATCTGATTGTATGACAGGGGCAACTGCTTCTTTCATCTTATCAATTTCTTGTAAACAATGCACGGCTGTTGTGGCAGTATCAGCCGGTACCTGGGCCGCTGCCCATAGAGATTTTTCTATGGCTACAGACCGGGTTTCATCATTTGCTTCCATTTTTTTTGCGGTGAGATATGCGTCATACGCCTTGGCATCTTCTTGTATCAAAGATTCTAGTTGTAATTTAAATGTTTGTAGATTTTTTAAACTATTTTCTAGCAATTGACGGTTTTGAATAGAGGTTGTCTTGCGTTTTAAAGTTGTACCTGCTGCCATGATTGCCAATGCGCACCCCATGGTCCCTGCCATGGCGGCAGCGGCCCCCCCTCCCGGAGTGGGGTCGGTAGAGGAAAGTGCGTTCGTAAAATATTTAGCAGCTGGGTACCATTCCATATTTTTGGGCTCCTACATGATTTTTCCTGATTCCAAATCTGAATATTTTTTGATTCGTAACATTTTTAAACGGTCTTCATCAATTCCAGTCCGGCTGAAAAACACATGTTCTATTGCACTGGCAGGCATAATATAATTTCCTCTTTTTACACCTTTGGGATCTTCTTTGATTCCCAGCCATACAGATAATGTGCCAATATCTTTAAAATCTTTTATTTCCAATTCCGCGGCTGCCCGTTGGATCTTCTGTGCTTCTCCAAAGCCGTTAGTAAGTACGGCACTGTGAAAACCACAGTTTTTAGCTGCACAGATGTCACGGTGAGTGTCCCCTATGACGTATATCTGGTCGGCAGAAAAGCACGTTTTGAATTGTTTGTTAGCTCGTTTCACGGCGGCCTTTAACATTTCTTCACGGCTATTTCCGTCTTCACCGTATCCCCCCACAGAGAAGTAGGAGTTTAATTTACTGGGAGCCAGCTTGATTTGGGCGCCTTCCTTTAGATTGCCAGTGCCCAATCCTAACACAAACTCTTTATTTTTTTGAAGTAAATCTAAAAATTTTTTTACTCCAGGAATAATATCATATTTTTTACAACGAACCACACTGTGTACTTCTGTAGGTAACAGTTCCAAGTATTTGGTTTTTATTTTCTTTATTTCAGCGGAAGTAGGTTTCTTCTTTTTAAGCAATTGGTATACCAGCGAAAAATTGTCCAAATCTGTTCTTCCGGAAATAAGAGTATGTTCAAAGTGTGGTTGTTTGCCATAAAGTTCTTTCATTGCTTTGCAAAGAGCGGTACGTCCTGCTCCTGCAGCATTTACAAGGGTTCCGTCTAAATCGAATAAAACGAGTTTCTTCATTTTGCTTCTCCTCTTTTTACAATTCCTGTGACAACATAAGCGCCGCCGACAGCTAGCACCATACCGATAATTTTATAAATTGTTACATGGTCTTGCCCGCATGCCACAGATAAAACATATGTCATTACCGGATATGATAAGATAATGGCGGTAGCTTTGCTTAAATCCATATTCCGAATAGCTTGATACCAATAAGAATTTCCGAGAAAATAGTTAATGAATGCGCTGGCTACCAAAATAATCCAGAGAGGGGCAGCGTGTAGATTGACCTGTAAAGGGCCATCAATCAGAGGCCAACAAAGTACTAAAATTCCCAGGGCGGGCAATGCGTAAAAAGCACGAGCAGCGGAAATGGTTTGCGGGGCTAGGTCCGCCGGCAATTTTTTAGCAAAAATATGACTGACTTGGTACATCCACACGTACCCCACTACAATTAAATCTCCTTTTGCCTGTAGAGAAGTCCCCCCTTCTAATAAAATCATGACCACTCCCAATAAAATTAAGGCAGAGCCGCCAATTTGTTTGAGGGTGGGCCGTTCTTTTAAAATAATAGCTGCCAAGATGAGAGAATAAATCATCTCTACCTGGTTGGCAATGGCAGAATTGACGGGAGTAGTGTATTTGAGAGCAATCATAAAAAGCGTCATGGGCAAGGCTGTGCCAAAGGTTCCCATGCCCAGGGCTTTTGGCCATACATCTTTGCGAAATAGTTTTTGCCACTCACCCGAGTTTCCAAAATAGATACGAAAACACAACGCTGCCAGTGCACATGTGCCAAACAAAAACAAAGCAGCGGTTGCATAGGGAACTGCCAATTTTGATATGACTACATTGACAGATGTCGCTAACCATGCCAACCAAATAGCATAAACGGGTGCAATTTTAAACATACTTATATTGTACTTTATTAAAAATGAGAATGGAAAAATTTTAGAACGCGTTAGTGCCCTTCTTTTTGTACGGTTAAACTGACCCAATAAGCACCCATACAAGTAACGGCCAAGCCTACTAATTGGTGCCAGGTAGGAGTTTCAAAACCTAACGCAGTTGAAATAAGAAAAGATAATATAGGATAAGATAAATAAATTGCAGTTACTTTACTGAGGTCTAGTGCACGGATGGCTTTGTACCAAACTACCATGGCCAAACCGTATTTTAAAATCCCCGTGTACCCCAGCACGGTCCATGTTGTAACGGTAGATTGGAATACAAAACTCTCATTCAATGCATACATCACGATTAAAATTACTATTAAGGCTGGCAATGCAAATAAATTGCGAGCCATACCAATGACTCTGTAATCCAGCGATTTGGGGAGCCTTTTGGCAATAGTAGATCCGGCTTGTAGCATCCAGGTGCTTCCTACAATTAGCAAATCTCCCGTCCAACGCGGGGTATATTGTTCTTTTATTAGAATAATCAACACGCCCAATACTATAAGTGCACTGCCTGCCAATTGAGATTTACTGGGGATTTCTCTTAAAAACAGAATGGCAAACAACAAGGAGTAAAATAATTCACTTTGTTGTAAAATGGCGGCATTTCCGGGTGTTGTGTAATGCAAAGCAATAAGAGAGATGGTGAAAGGGAGTGCTGTGCCAAAAGTGCCAATAAACAGAAATTTCCAACAAGTTTTTTGTGCGAAAAGAGTTTTCCATTCTTTGTTTTTTGTTATCCAAGGAGCGAAGTAAAGAACTCCTAAAAGAGTTCCCAAAAATACCAGTAAGACAGGACTAATTACACCTACGGCATACTTGCCCATGACAGGCGATAAGCCCACAATAACCCAACAAATCCAAGCAGCTGTAAGTGGAGAATAAGTCATAGATGTTTTAGTAGGGATAGAGAATCCTTATGTTTTACGGATTGTGTGTGACCTTCCTGGCGGGCTAATATAAATTTTTCATAATTTATCATAGGAAATTCCTGAGTATGAAAACAAAACCGGGTATACACCCGGTTTTAAATATTGCGCGGAGAGGGACTCGAACCCTCAAGCCGTAAGGCATGCGCCCCTCAAACGCACGCGTATACCAATTCCGCCATCCGCGCG
>JAEEGL013499743.1_pt1 | contig 94806 bp, 101 predicted proteins | sample 9134231 | NCBI WGS metagenome assembly JAEEGL01 (sample SAMN16246548, study PRJNA631951) | gut metagenome | biome: gut microbiome; feature: rumen; material: fiber-attached | host: Bos | place: Iran: Karaj | collected 2018-10 | reverse complement strand
ATTTCTTAAAATTAACTCATCACATATTTATTGTTTACTTTTCAATGTACTTTTTATAAAAAGTCGCTACGGTTTTACCCGTAACGAAAATTATTATACTACCTGTGTTTTATTTTGTCAACGATTTTTTAAAATTTTTTTAAAAGAATTTTTTTCACATTTTTTACACATTTTTATGTGTTTTTTTTAACTATTTAGTATTATTTTTTATATTATTTTTTATAATCAGTCTAATTTATCTGCTATTCTTTCATACTCTTTAATAATCTTCTTTAATCCACTTAATCCAGATTGCTTATAAATATCTAAAAAAAATTTATTACCAATTTTTACTTCTATAACTCCCTCAATATTACTTAACTGACTTTCAATATCATTAAACAATTTATCATCAATTTCATTTACTTGTTCATTAAACTTTATTAATACTGTAATAGATGCAGGAAAAATATTATTTTCTTCATTATATTCATCTAGCACAGATTTTGTTGTTTCACTATTAAACTTTTCTCTCATTATTTCTAATGCTTCTGCTTTAGAAATATATTTTTCAAATTTAATATTATCTATATTATTAATACGATTTTTAATTTCATCTAATCTAGAGTCATCAAATTCACCTGAAAGAAAAATTTGTATCTTACAATATTTTTCAAATATTTCTTTTACTTCATTAATCTTTTGTAAAGCAGTATATTTTTCTTGCTTAATTTCAATTGACTTTTTAATATTTAAATAAACTAATACTACACTCGTAACCACTATCAAAAGAATCAAACATATTTTAAAAAACTTTTTACTCATACCTTTCTTTCCTACATTTTATTTGGCATTTTAATTCCTAATAATCCACTTCCAGTTTTAATAACTGTTTGAACAGCATAAGTTAAATATGCTCTAGCATTCTTAACATTTTCATCATCAACCATTACTTTATTATTATTATAAAAATTTGTATAATCTTGACTAAGCTCTAATAAATAACGAGCAAGTAAAGATGGCTCATTTTTATTAGTAACATCTTTTAATATATCTTCAAACTTATATAATGTAGAAACTACCTTCATACTATATTCATCTGTTAAGTATGAAGCATCTATATCTTTATAATTAGGAATATATCCAACATTTTCTAGAACACCTTTTGTACGAACATATACATATTGAATATATGGACCAGTATCACCTTGGAAGCTTAGTACATTATCCCAATCAAATATTTGATCCTTAATAATAGTACTACACAAATTATTAAATATAACTGCACCAATTCCAATTTTTATTGCATTTTCTTCTTTATCTTCCATATCTGGATTTTTTTCTTCAATGATTTTTGTAGTTCTTGAAATTGCTTCATTTAATAAATCATTAACTTTAATTGCTGTTCCTTCTCTAGTTGACATTTTACCTGTTGATAATCTTGTCATACCATATTGAACATGTTCTAATCCATTTACACATTTTTCTGGAATTCCTAAATATTTTGCTACTTCAAATATTTGTTTAAAATGAAGTGCTTGCTCATAAGCAACTACATATAAACATTTATCAAAATTATATGTGTCTGCTCTATATTTAATTGCAGCTAAGTCCCTTGTTGCATAAATAGTTGAACCGTTTGATTTACGAATCATACATACTCCAATTCCTTTGTCCTCCAAATCAACTATTTTTGCACCATCTGAAATTTTAGTAACTTTTGCTTTATCTAATATTTGTTCGATTTCATCCATTTTATCTGTATAGAAAGATTCGCCTTTTATTGAGTCAAATTTCACATCTAATAAATCATAAATTCTTTGAAATTCTTTTAAACTTTCTTCTCTAAACCAGTTCCAAAGTTCATTACAATATTCATCGCCTTCTTCAAGCTTTTTAAAATTCTCTCTACAAGCCTCTAAAACACTTTCATCTTCTTTACAAGCATCATTAATTCTTATATATATTTTCATTAATTCTTCTATTGGATCTGAACTAATATCATATTCTGTTCCCCATCTTTTATAGCCCTCAATTAATTTACCAAATTGAGTTCCATAATCACCAAGATGATTTATTCCAACAGTATTATATCCTAAAAACTTATATACATTATATAATGCAGAACCAATAATAGTATTTCTTAAATGACCGATATGAAATGGCTTAGCTATATTTGGAGATGAATACTCTACTAAAATAGTTTTATCTTTTCCTATTTTAGAAGAACCATATTTTTCACCTTTTTCATCTATACCGAGATAATACACTTTCTGTTAAACATTTTGGATTAACAAAAAAATTTAAATATCCACCTGCAATTTCAATTTTAGAAATATACTCTTCATCTATTTCAATTTTATCTTTTAATTCAGTTGCAATTACTGGTGGAGCTTTTTTCATTACTTTTGCTAATTTAAAACAAGGAAAAGCATAATCTCCCATTTCTCTAGATGGAGGTACTTCCAAGTATGAACTAATTTCATTTCTTTCAATATCAGTACATTTTGAAATACTATTTGCAATTATATCTTTAAAGTCTATCATTAATAACATCCTTTCATTTTTTTATCTTAACTATTTTTATAATAAGAAGTAAAATACTAATTCCTATACAAACTCCTAAAGAATCTATTAAAACATCAATTACTTGTCCACTTCTACCAGGAATAAAAAGCTGATGGATTTCATCTGTTATAGAATAAACTATTCCTAGTATTCCAGAGCAAAGTACTTGAGCTTTTGATTTTAAATTATAAGTAAGAAATAATCCATAAAACAAAAATCCACCAACAATATATTCTGACAAATGTGCTAATTTTCTTAATATTGGTTCTAACATTTTAATAATATTTTTATCATTTGAAATAATTTTTGCAATTTTTAAACTAATACCAGAAGAAACCTCACCATTATTATTTGAAAGGTTAAACACAGTTATCATCCAAATTATAATTAGTATAATAAGTATTAATCTTATTATTCTTTTCTTCATTATCACTCCTATGTTACTCTACAACAGAAAGTTGTATTATTCTATCCATATTATCATCGTCTGCGACTTTATTCTTTCTAATCATTCCACATTTTTTACACTTAAAGATGATAATATAACCCTTTTTATTTTTTTCAATACCTATAGGTTCTAATAAACCATGACAATTTTCTTGTCTATCGCCTGGGTCTATATCAACATGTTTAGAATATAAACAATATGGGCAATGATTACGACAAGAATAGCCAAGTTTAGGCACTTTTTTTCCACAATTTTCACATGTAAAGCTTTCATCTATTACTTTAAACATTATAAACTCCGTTATTATCTAATCTTCAAAAATACTTCCTCCAATAAATTCTCTTAATAGAGAATTATTTGGTATTAATGAATCATCCATATCTTCAAAATATTGGAACATTGTTAGTAACCTCTTAGCATCACTATAAACAGGTTCACTATCTGGAATTTCTTGAAGAAGTGGTACAGCATATTTTTTCAAAACTGAAATCTCATATACAATTGATGAATTGAACATACAATCTGCTTCTTCTTGATATGGGAAAATATATTTTTGCTCACCTCTATTTACAGAATACCACATATTTAATGTGTGTAATGCGCTATAATTTCTAAAATTATAATCTCTAACAATACGTCTAATAAGTCTTGTATCTGTAGTAGATATTCTATTATAATAATCAATATTTAAAACGGTTAAATCGCTAATATAGATTTTAAATTTATTTTCATTAGGTATCATTTGAGTTAATCTTTCATTTAAACAATGTATACCTTCCATAATAATAACTTGATCTTTTTCAAGTTTTAATTTATTTCCAAGATATTGTTTATGACCTGATTTAAAGTCAAATGTAGGAAGACTTACTTCTTCTCCTCTTAATAAAGCACATAATTGATTATTTAACAAATCTAAGTCAAGAGCTTCTATACATTCAAAATCATACTTTCCAAATTCATCTCTTGGATTATTTTCTCTTTCAACAAAATAATTATCAACTGAAATTGTAACTGGTTTAATGCCATTTATTCTTAAACTCATTCCTAATTTTCCTGCAAAAGTTGTTTTTCCAGATGAAGATGGACCAGCTATTAATATTACTTTAACATTATCTCTAGCTTTAATTTTTGCAGCAATTTCTGCAATTTTTTTCTCATGTAATGCTTCTGAAAATAAAATTAATTCTTTTTCTTTACCTTCTTGAATTCTTTTATTTAATTTATTTACAGTATTAACTCCTAGTAATCTATATATATCATTATATTCATCTAATGCAGATGTTAGTTTTAATGAGTTTTGATGTTTTGGAAGATTGTCTGGTTCTGTAACAGATGGATATCTAACGAGTAATCCATTACGATATTTAACGACATCATAAATTTGAGCAAATCCTGTTGAAATTGGCATTGTTCCATAAAAGTAATTAAAGTATTCTTCACAATAATATAAAGATACTTTTTCTTTGTTAACATGTAATTGAAGTCTTCCTCTAACAGTTTTTTCTGCAGCATAAAATTTTTCCGCTTCTTCTAATGTCATAACTTTTTTAATTATTGGTATATTACCTCTTACAATATTATCCATTTCAGTTTTTATATTAATTGCGACTTCATCTGTAACTTCTATATCTGAAAATCCACAAAACATTGCATTTGATAATTGATAATCAACAACAAATTTTGACCCAGGATAAGCTCTTTCTGCAGCCATACTTGCTAAGTACAATAAACCTCTAATATAAATTTCTCTACCATCTTTTGTTTTTCTATTAATAAATTCTATCTTTCCTTCTTTATCTATAGGTTGATTTAAAGAAGCTATTTCATTATTATATCTAGCAGCTATTGCATCATCTGGAATAACTTCTGCTAAAGCATCTCTTAAAGCAACTCCTTCTATAACATCAAACGCTTTATCATCACAAACTATTTTCATATGTAAACCTCCTTGTCAATTTCTTAAAATAGTCACAAATATTTGGAAACTATGTATGCACCTAAAAATACACAAAATGTTCCAATAACTTTTAAAAATAAAACTGCAGAATTTTTGCTTTTAACACTAAAATAGTTATTAACAATAATTCTTGCATCATATATTAACTTAACTCCAATTACTAAAGCAATTGTCCCAATAAAAAGCATAAATATTTGCATTTCAACATCCTCTTTTTTATTTTAGTTAGGTATTAATAATATATACCATTTTTTGAATTTTGTAAATATCTAGATTTCAATGCGATCTTTGAATTTTAATTCTATCATTTTTTGTAAACAAGCATTTTCTGGTTTTTGTAAGTCTGGATCCTTACTTAAAATTTCCATTACAATTGATTGAACTTGTTTTAACATTTCAACATCTGTAAATAAATTAGCTATTTTAAATTCTGGAATACCATGTTGTTTTGTTCCAAAAAATTCTCCGTGAACCACGAAGTTCTAAATCTTTTTCTGAAATTACAAATCCGTCATTAGATTTTGTAATAACATCCATTCTTTCTTTTATTATTTTAGAATTACCTTGATACTTTAATATACAATATGATTGATATTCTCCGGCGTCCAACTCTACCTCTTAATTGATGAAGTTGTGCTAAGCCAAACCTTTCTGCATTTTCGATAACCATTATATTTGCATTTGGAACATTTACTCCAACTTCAATTACTGTTGTAGAAACTAAAATGTCAATTTTTCCATTTTTAAAACGTTCCATTATTTCATCTTTTTCTTTTGCTTTCATTTTTCCATGTAAGCACTCTACTTTATAATTTGGAAAAATTTCTTCTTTATATTTTTTGGTTAGTTCGACAGCAGATTGTAAATCCATTTCTTCATTTTCTTCAACTAACGGACAAACAATATAACATTGTCTTTTTTCTTCTATTTGTTTTGCAATAAAAGCATTAACTCTTGCTTCTAAATCTTTTTTTACTGCATATGTTTCAATCTTTTTCCTATTTGGTGGAAGTTCATCTATAATAGAAATATCCAAATCTCCATAAAGAATAATTGCCAAAGTCCTAGGTATTGGAGTTGCAGTCATAACAAGCACATCTGGAGATTCTCCTTTTTGTACAAGTTTAGTTCTTTGACGAACTCCAAATCTGTGCTGTTCATCTGTAACAACTAATCCCAAATTTTTAAATTCAACATTATCTTCGAAAACAGCATGTGTACCTATTAATACATCTATCTCTCCATTTTTCAATCTTTCTAATACTGCTGTTTTGTTTTTCTTGGTAAGTCCACTAACAAGTAATTCACATTTAATTCCGTATTTTCCAAGTATTTCAGAAAATGATTCTAAATGTTGTTCAGCAAGTATTCCAGTAGGTGCCATAATAACTGCTTGATATCCTGATTTTACACATTTATAAGTAGCAATTTCAGCTACTATTGTTTTACCGTGATCCAACATCACCTTGAAGAAGCCTATTCATAGGTTTATTTGATTCCATATCTTTATCAATTTCTTCTAGGACTCTATTTTGGGCATTTGTTAATTTATATGGAAGATCGTTTATAACATCTGACATTTTAACATTTTTCTCAAAAGCTATTCCTTGTTTACTTATATCATAATTATTTTTTAATTTTAATAAAGCAAGCTGCATACTAAATAATTCTTCAAAAACTAAGCGTCTTCTTGCTCTGTTAAAATCTAAAAAATTATCTGGAAAATGAATTTGTTTAATTGCAGTATTTATATCATCTAAATTATATTTTTTTAAAATATATTCTGGAAGAGTTTCATCTAAATTTCCATATACTTCGCTTATTCCATTTTCTATTATTTTTCTTAAAGTATTTTGTGATAATTTATACGTTAAAGGATATATAGGTATTATTTTTCCAGTATTTTTATTTAAGCCCTCTAGTTCATATACTGGAGACTGCATTGAAATTTTACCACCTTTAATTTTAACTTTTCCATAAAAAGTATATCTTTTATCGGGTGTAAAATTGTTTTTTAAATATGTTTGATTATACCAAACAATTTCAATTCCTCCTGTTTCGTCGCGTGCAAACAATTTACAAACAGTCATATTTTTTCTTATACGAATTTCATTCATTCTACCAACTGGATAACAACTTATTAAAGCTTCTTCACCATCTATTAGTTCAGATATTGTTTTAGGCTTACTTCTATCTTCATGTTCCCTTGGAAAAAATGAGATTAAATCACCTAGTGTCTCAATTCCTAATTTTTTTAAAAGTGTTACTCTATTGGGGCCAACTCCTTTAATAAATTGCACTTGTTTTTCTAAATCTACCATATTACCTCTTTATAGTATAATTATTATTTATTTTGCTAGTTCATATATTGCTTTTGCATAAATCTTGCTTCCTAATAGCAACTTTTCTATTTCAACATATTCATCAACTTGATGACACATATCTTTATCTCCAGGGAAATTTAAGCCAAAGGATATACAATTTTTGAATGCTCTTGCATATGTTCCTCCGCCAATTGCAACTGGCTCTGCATTTTGTCCCGTTTCTTCGTTAAAAATATTTGTCAAAGTTTTTACTAAATAGCTATCTTTTTGAATATATAATTCTGGATTTATATTTTCCATACTATATTCTAATCCTGGAATTTTTTCTTTTAATTCTTCACAATATTTTTGAATATCATCAAAGTTTGTTTCAACTGGAACTCTTAAATTTGTGTATAATTTTAGTTTTCCATTTTCAAATTTTATTTGAGCAATGTTAGATGTTAATACACCTGATTCATCTATTGTTTCAATACCGCCAAAACATGCAGGGCTCTCAAAATCAAAAAATCCATTACTCTCTAAATTATCTATATACCAATTTCCTTTTAAATATCTTAGTAATTTAACTATTGCGTTTTCTCCTAAATTAGGATGTGCTGCATGAGCTGCTACTCCATAAGCTACTAACTTAACTATATCTTTGCTTATTCTTTCAATATGAACATCAGCTGTATTTTGAAATCTTTCTATATCGTCTGGATTATTTAATTTTAATCTTAGGCATGCATATTTAGGAACTACATTTATTGCATTATTTCCGAGAACTAGCTTCTAAAATTTCACAATTATCAATATTAAAATCATGTTCAAATCTCAAAGTGACTATTCCTTTTTCAGCATAAATACATGGAAAATCTGCATCAGGGCTAAAACCTATAGTTGGCAATTCTTCATTTTTTTTATAATAATTTATACATTCCCAATTTTTTTCTTCATTTAATCCCAATATTAATCTAACTCTTTTTCTAACTTGCATTTTTTCTGCTACTGCTTTCATAGCATATAGGCTAGCTATAACAGGCCCTTTATCATCTATTGCTCCTCTTCCATAAATCTTTCCATCTCGAACTATAGCTTCAAATGGAGAATTAGTCCAACCATCTTCTATGCTTGCAGGAACAACATCTAAATGTCCTATTATTCCTACCATTTCCTCACCTTCTCCAAATTCTATGTATCCACAATATCCATCTATATTTTTAGTTCTAAACCCTAATTTTTCTCCAAGAGATAAAGTATAATCTAAAACCTTTTTACATTCTTCACCAAATGGAGCCTCATTACTTTCACATTTATCTGAAACACTTCTAAAAGCTATAATATTTTTTAACTCCTGTATTATTTCGTCTTTTTTAGAATCTATATAATCTTCCAAAAAAATTCCTCCTTATTACTTTAACTTTATGTTTTTATTAATTAACAAAAACTTATATATGTCTTTGGACAAGTCGTGAGAATTGAGACTTCCATTTATCTAAAACCAAATAATCTATTTATGAATTATATAAAAATCATAATCAAAGAATGTCGATTTCGAACAGTGAGGAAAAAGACATATTTAAGTTGGGATAAAAATATATACTAGTAATTGCTTTTCAAAGCTCTACTGATTTTCATTTCTGCATCTTTTTTTGCCATATCTTCTCTTTTATCAAATAATTTCTTTCCTTTACCAATACCAACTTCAACTTTAACTTTATTGTCTTTAAAATACAAAGATAACGGAATTAAGCTAATAGACTTTTGCTTAATCATTCCAAAATATTTTAATATTTCTCTTTTATGCATTAACAATTTTCTATCTCTTAGTGGATCTTTATTAAAAATATTTCCTTGCTCATATGGACTAATATGCATACCTAATATATATGCTTCACCGTTTTTAATCATTACATAGCTATCTTTAATATTAACATTTCCGTTTCTTATTGATTTTATTTCAGTTCCTGTAAGAACAATTCCTGCTTCAAATGTATCTGTAATAGTATAATTATGCCTTGCAGTAGAGTTCTTTGCAATTATCTTTTCCAATATTTTTCTTCCCTTCTAAAATCAGTATTTGCAATAATATTTTATTGTTTTTATAATGTTTTGTCAATTTAAACTTCAATTGCTTTATTCAAAAACAATGAATATATATAACTTTTTTCAACTTTCAATCCTGTACTTTCTTCTAAAGCTTGTTTATATAATTCTAATTGGATTTTGTATTTATCAATTAACTCTGTTTCTGAATCAACAAAATCTGTTTTATAATCTAATAAAACAATATTTCCATTTTTGTTGATAAAATATAAATCTATAATACCTTGTACTAATATTTTTTCATTATTCTTACAATCTTCAAAAATTCTTGAAGCATCCATTTTTAAACAAAATGCTTTTTCTTTATAAACATTTTTAGATTCTTTTATTTGCTTTACTAAATCTGTATCTAAAAATTTCATTATTTTACTAATGTTGATTTTCTTAGCTTCGGATTCTTTAATGAATTTTTTAACAACTAAGTGTTTTATTAAATCATTAATGTCATTTTCTGAAGTAATACTATTAAAATTAATCTTTTGTAAAATCAAATGCATTATGGTTCCAACTTTTGCTCCAGTTATTTCTTCATTACTTAAAAAAACTGGAACTACTTCGGCTAATCCAATTTTATCTTTATTTAAATCAAAAAAATCTATTTTTTCGTTTTCAATTTGCTTAATTGTACTGACAGTAGTCTTTATAGGTAAATTTGATAAAAATTCATTATCATATTTCCAATTAAGTTTTTCTTCTATTTCTTCTATGTTATTATCTTGAAAATCAAATACTTTTATATCTTCTGAAGCTTCATCTTCTTCTATAAACTGATTTGGTTTTATGATATTAAATTCAAAGCAATCCAATCCTTTATTAGAAATATCTGAACTTATTTTTACTAATTCTATCCAATCTAAATAAGATGGATTCTTTTTTAATAAAATAGGGCTTATCTTATCTGTTTTAGAATATATTTCAAGAAGCTCCTTCTTTTTAGTTAAATTTTTTTGTTCATCTTTTCTAACTGCTGTAAGAATTAGTTTTTCTTTGGCTCTTGTTAAAGCAACATATAATATTCTCATTTCTTCAGATATATTTTCTTCTCTAAGTTTTATTTTCATTGCTTCTTTTGCTAGAGTTGAATAAGAAATTTTTCTATCAGAATTAATGTATTCTGGTCCAAAACCTAGATCTTTATGTAAAAGTAACTCTCCTTTTAAATCTTCTAAGTTTATTTTTTTACTACAATTTCCTAGAAACACTATTGGAAACTCTAATCCTTTACTTTTATGAATACTCATAATTCTAACAACATCTTCATTTTCTCCAATAATTTTAGCTGAAGATAAATCTGAGTTTCCTAACTTTAATTTTTCTATAAATCTAATAAAATTAAACAATCCTTTAAAGCTTGTTTTTTCATAATCTCTAGCTCTTTCAAACAACATTTTTAAATTTGCTTGTCTCAATGCTCCATTTGGCATTAATGCAACATAATTATAAAAACCAGTTTCAACATAAATATTCCAAATAAATTCACTAATTAGCAAATAATCTTTTTGTTCTCTCCATTTTTCAATTATACTTATAAAATTTTCTAATTTTTCTCTTAATTGTACATTTTCTAATACAGTCTTAGCTTCTAATAATGTATTCCAAAAATAAGTGTCTTTATTTACTAATCTAATCTCAATAATTTCATTATCGGAAAAATCAAATATAGCACTTCTTAAAACAGATACTACACTTATATCATCTAAAGGATTGTCTAATATTTTTAGCAAATTCATAATTGTTTGAATTTCTATTGTTTCAAGATATTCACTAATTCCATCTGTAAAGACAGGAATATTTTTTTTCAATAATTCCTTTTCAAAAATATCTGCCATTTTTGTAGAACGAAGCAAAATTACAATATCTTTATATTTAATTGGTCTAAAACCAGTTTTCTTATCTTTTACATTTATTTTTTTATCTATCATTTGCCTGATTCTATCTGAAATATATTTTGCTTCTAATTCTTCTTTTTTTACAATTTCTATTTCTTCTAATGCTTCATCGTTTTCTTCAGGCTCTTCAATATAGTTGTCTATTACACAAACTTCTGATTTTGTAACACTATTATCTATTTCTTCAAAATCTGCTCCTAAGTTCAAAAACTCATCTTCATTATAATCTATTTCACCAAGTGCATTACTCATAATGTTTTTAAATATTATATTGGTAACATCTAAAATATTTTTTCTACTTCTAAAGTTTTTAAAAAGTTTAATCTTCAAACCATTTTGATTTTCATCTAAACTATAAGTTTGATATTTATTTAAAAACAAGTCTGGACAAGCTCTTCTAAATTTATAAATGCTTTGTTTTATATCTCCAACCATAAAAATATTATTATTTCTAGAAACAGCTTTTAATATTTCTTCTTGAATTTGATTACTATCTTGATATTCATCTATAGCTATTTCTTCAAATTTTTCGGCATATTTTTTTGCAACATCTGTTGGAATAATATTTCCATTTTCATCTTTTTTTACTAATATATTTAATGCATAATGCTCTATATCATTAAAATCTATAATGTTTTTTTCTAATTTTTCTTCTTTAAATTTTTTATCAAATTGAATTACTAGTTTTTTTAACGAATTTATAATATTATACATTTCATATATATCTTTATATGCTGCTTCAGAATTATATAATAATATATCTTTAACTTTTTCTTTAATTTTATCTTTAATATTACTTCTTATTTCTTTAGCTTCATCTTTTAAATCTATAGTAATATTTTTATCTGTAGGCCATCTATCAAAAGAAAAATTTATCCCAAATTCAAATGCAGAATCCCATGAAGTTTTTATTGCATTTTCAAAATTTCTTAAACAATCTATATCAGAAGAAATTACAGATGTAAATTTATCTAATTCATTATATACTATCATTTTATTTTGAATCATTCTTAAATTATTTTTTCCATCTATAATGCTCTCTTCCAGCTCTTTTAGAAGAATTTGCCCCCATACCGTTTTAGAAAAATCTTTATTATAATTTTGAGCCATATTAAACATATTAGTTTTTTCTTCTAACCAATCTATAGGATAAGGGTCACTTTGAGAAAATTCATATAATTTAAGTACTATTGATTTAAGTTTTTCATCTCCTCTATAAGTTGCATAAGTATCTATTAATTTAATAAAATCTTTATCTTCTTTTTCATAATTTTCATCAAAAACTTCATCAAGTATTTCTTGTTTCATTAATACAATTTCTTCTTCAGAACCAATTCTAAAATTTGGAGAAATATTTATTTCAAAAAAATTGTTTCTAATTACATCTAAACAAAATGAATGAATTGTACAAATATTTGATTTTCCAAGTAATCCAATTTGCTTTTGAATGTTTAAATTATTTGGTTCATCTTCTAATTTTTTGTAAATAGCATCTAGTACTCTTTCTCTCATCTCAGAAGCAGCAGCATTTGTAAATGTAACAACAAGTAATTTATCAATATCTATATTATCTTTAATTATTTTTTGAATAATTCTTTCAACTAATACAGCTGTTTTTCCACTTCCGAGCTGCTGCTGCCACTAAAATGTTTGAACCTTTTTTATAAATAGCATCTTGTTGTTCAACCGTAAAATTCATCTAATATTCCTCCATAAAATGATATTTACATTATAAAACGAATGTTTGTATAAGTCAAGATTTTTATTAAGAAATAATTATAATATTATATAATTTATCACATTTTTTAGAAACATATATCATTCTTCTCCTCACTACTCGAAATCAACATTCTTCGATTGTTATTTATTTAAAATATTCATTAATATAATATTCATACTAATTTACTCGAAGTTTCAATCCTCGTAATTCGTCTAAGAATATACATGTTTCTCTTTATATAACAATTTTGTTTAATATAATAATCATTTCTAAATAAAAAAATAGAAATTAAGGATATTAATTTCTATTTTTAAAAATCTATTTAACTAAACTACAAACAATTTGTGTTTTTCCTGATAAATCTCCATTTTTGTATTTTAATAAACTTATTTGTGATGGAATTGCATCTGTAGTAGGTATTTCAAATAATATTTCCATTATTCCATCATTATCAATATCTAATACTTCGACATTATTATATGATAAATAATATCCATCTGTTGAAACCGAATCCCAACCAGATTTATTCATTTGAGCAATTGTATCTTTTATAAATCCTGTTGACTCAGCTAGTACAACTTTAGATTCACCTGTTGACTTATTTGCTAAAATAATAATATATTCATTAGTATCATTTCCATCTAAATCTGTTATTATTGTTTTTTTAGTATCATAATTATTAAAACTTGAATTATTATCTAATACTACAGCTGGAATAGAATTAATAACTTGAATTTCACGAGGGATTGCTTCGTATTTTTCAGAAATTGCAACTTTTCCAACATTATTTATTTTAACTAATCCATCAAGTACTTGTGATGATAAAGTTCCTAAACTAGAATTTTTAAACTCATAATTTTCATAATTATAATAAGTAATTACATAGTCATCTTTAAGTGTACTTGAATTATCTATATATTTTAATTCAACAACATTCATATCTTTTGAATCTAAAACTAAACCTTTATATAAAACAATAATAGCTTCGTTTAATACTTTTCTACTATCAGCTGTTTCTGTTGAAACTGTCGCATTTTCGCTCGAATTGTTTTGTGTTTCATCATTTAATTCGTTTTTCTCAGAATCATCAATTGCACCACTAATAATATCTGCTACTGTAGAAGCTTCAGATTTATTAGGCGAATTATCCTCTATATAATTATCGCTTTTTGAATACTTATATAGCGAATAATAGATTATAGATCCTGAAAAAACTGTAATTATTACGATAATGGCTAATAGTATATTTAATAATCTGTTTGCATTCTTTTTTTGTTTAAATTTATATTCTTCTTTTGCTTCTTTATTTGGATTATCTTCCATATAATTTCTCCTTTGTAGAAACCTCACTTTTATCCTAATTATTATCTTCTTTCATAAATTACATACTCATAGTTAAAAGAATTTTCATTATCTTCTGGTCCCTTCTCTTTGCTTGTAATTTTCCACTCTTCATTTGAAATAACAGGAAAATAAACATCTCCATCAAAGTCTTTATCTATTTCTGTAATATACATTTTTTGACAAAGTGGCATTAATAATTTATAAATTGTAGCTCCACCAATAACAAAATTTTCTTCTTCACTATCTATATATTTTTGAAGTAATTTAATATCTTCTAATACTTCTACATGTTCATCATTTATTTCTAAATTTGCATCATTACATAAAATAACATGATGTCTATTAGGTAATACTCTACCTAATGATTCAAAAGTTCTTCTTCCCATTATTATATTATGCCCTGTAGTTAAATTTTTAAATCTTTTTAAATCTTCTGGTAAATGCCATATTAAACTATTGTCTTTCCCAATAACATTATTTTTGGCCTTAGCAACTATAATACTTAACATTTTTTACCTCCTAATTTGCTACTTCAAATTTACCTATTTTAACATCTTTATTATAATCATATCCTTCTATTTCAAAATCTTCAACTTTAAAACTATAAAAATCCTTTGTATCATTTTTTATTATTAATTTAGGAGAAACATCCATAGGTTTAGCTTCAAGTAATTTTTTAACTAGAGGAATATGTCTATCATAAATGTGACAATCTCCAATATTATGAGTTAATGTTCCAACTTTTAATCCACTACATTGTGCAAACATACAAAGCAATGCTGCATATTGCATAGTATTCCATCCATTTGCTGAAAGCATATCTTGTGAACGTTGATTCAAAATCAAATGAAGTTTATTTTCCTTAACAAGCCATTGTGTACCATATGCACAAGGTTCTAAATTCATATCTTTTAAATCTTCGAAATTAAAAATGTTTGTCATTATTCTTCTACTTGATGGATTATTTTTTAGTAAATCTAAAACATAATCAACTTGATCTATATGCTGAATTCCACTTTTAGTCTTGAAATCATATTTCTTAGCCATTTGATATCCATATGCTTTTCCTATTGTTCCTTCTTCATCTGTCCATTGATCCCAAATATGTGAATTTAAATCTTTCACATTATTAGACTTTCTTTGCCAAATCCATAATATTTCATCAATAGCCCTTTTTACTGTTTTAGAATTATCTCTTAATGTTATCATTGGAAATTCTTTTTCTACATCATATACATTTCTAACTCCTATTATAGATAGAGTATTGGCTTCACTTCCATCATTCCATCTTGTTCTAGTATTTGTTCCTTCTGAAGAATATCCATGTTCTAATATTTCTTTGCATGTATCTATAAAATTTTTATCTGCTTGTGTCATTATCCTTCCTCCCAAATTTTACCTTAAATAAATTCAAAAGTATATTATCATTTATATAAAAAAATTACAACAAAAAAAGCCAAAAAACTTGACGAATTTTATCGCCAAGTTTTTGTTTACAATTATTTATTATCTGTATTTCCTTCTGGCAATGCAGGATAATCTAATACAACTCTTATCTTCATTATATAAGATATTGTTCTTACTATTTTACTGTTTTTTATTCTTTGCCATAATGATTGTCTTACTTCAAATCTTGTCTCTTCTAAATAAGCTGTATCTTGTTCTTCTTGAACTTCTATATTTTGAGTAGTAGTTTCAGGAGTTGTTGTAACCTCATTTTCTACAGGTGCTTCTTCAATTACATCACTTGAAATAGTTTGTGTTTCTGTATCAGCTATTTCTTGAGCAACTTCATTAACTTTTGTAACTGGTTGTGGAACGACAATAGATTTTTGTTCTTCAAAGTTTTCAACTTTTGGTTCAGTTTCAATTACACTTGAAGTAATTCCTTGCTCTTCTGTTGTAAATTCAACAGCTGGAGTAGGAATATATTTTAAAGCTTCTGCTATTTCTATTCCTATATAACTTAAAGCTTTTGATCTATCTTCAATTCTTTCCATATCTATTTCAATATGTAAATTTGATTCTAAATTATTAATTTTCGCATCTAACAATTTGCAAGCATCTTGATAATCTTCTGATTCTGTATCTTTTGAACTACCGATTATTGTTAATGCTTCTACAACATCACTACTATATTTAGTTTCTAATTTCTTAATAATTTCTTTCCAATTTTTTGCTCTACCTTTTACAGCAGCAGTAACATCTCTTAAAACACTAGCAAGCTTAATGTTTCTTTCTCTTTTACGAATAAGGCTTTCAATCTTTTTAGTATTTTCTTCGAATTGATTTGTTGCATATTCAACTAAATTATATGCTGCTTTATAAATACTAGATGGAAAATTCTTTTTTCTAGGATACTCTAGTAAATATGTTTTTACAGATTCTACTAAATCTTTAAAATAAGAATCTTCTTCTAATTGAACAATTTGTTTTTTACTATTTGGGTTTATTAATTTTTGAATTTTATCTATATTTGATAAAATCTTTTCTTCCGTGATAATCATCTTCACGTTTACTATGCCTGATTTGCGAAAAAATGACATGTAAACTTACCTCCTTCGTATGTATTTCCTTCTTTAATATACTAAAGTAATTATATCTATTTATAATTATAATTTCAAGCTTTTTTCGACATTTTTTTATTACATTTTCATTACATTTAATTAACTAAAATACACGTAAAAAATACGCGCATTATTTATTTAAAACGCGTATTTTTTTATTAAACTCTTTTTATTTCTTCAAATCTTTTTATCTTTAATGTTGTAGTTTTAATAAGAGGTTCTGTTGTTACTGTAATACCTTTAATATATTTATATTTTGGCATTGTTTTGTTTACTTCTTTTACATCTATCCATAGTTTTTCTTTAATTGCCTCTTCATCTTCTAAACCGAATTTGTTTTTCATTATTGTTTTGTCATAAACAACTTTTACATTAAGTTTTAAATCTACTGGATCGTTTGGATCTGGTTTTCCATAAACAAAAGATTCTTTAACACCATCTATTTTATTTATCAAATCTTCAATTTCTTCTGGAAAAACATTTTTTCCATTTTTAAGAACTATTACGCTCTTTTTTCTTCCTGTAATAAAGATAAAATCATCTTTATCAAAGTAAGCTAAATCTCCAGTATGAAACCAACCATCTTTATCTATTGCTTCTTTAGTTGCCTCTTCATTATTATAATATCCTTTGGTAACACTAGGTCCTTTAACAATAAGTTCACCAATTCCGTTTTCATCTGGTTCAAATATCTTTCCTTCAACACTAGGAAACAATCTTCCTATTGAACCACGTCTAACATTTCCTCTGCATTCTGCTGCAATAACAGGAGCAGTTTCTGTCAAACCATAACCTTGATAAATTTCTATACCAAAATCATCAAGTCCCTTTTCACATTCTTTATCAAATGCTGCACCACCTGCAACAAATATTGTAACTTTTCCTCCTAATGCATCTAAAACTTCTTTAAACATTTTTCTTCTTAAATCAATTCCAAATTTTCTTAAAAAGTTACTAATTTTTATTGCTCTTTTAACCTTTTTAGTTTTTCCTTCTTTTTCTATACCTTTCCATAATTGTTTATACATTGATTCAAATAATACTGGTACAGAAATCATAGATGTTGCGTGATAAGCTTTAAAATCTTCTGCAATATGTCTTATTCCTTGACAATATGCAGTAGTTCCACCAACAGCAACTGAATATATAAAACCAACTGTAAATTCAAAAACATGGTGTAATGGTAAAAATGATAAATAAATATGAGTAGTATCACAATCAAATAATGAAATAATATCTCTTAAATTAGTAACAAAGTTCGTATGTGACATCATAACTATTTTGCTCATTGCTGTAGTACCAGATGTAAAAAGCATCATACTCATTGCATCATTATCAATTTCTGCATCTAAAAATCTTCTATCTCCACTTGCAATCAATTCTTTACCTAAGTCAATTAATTCACGAAGAGAATACATATTTCCTTCTGTTTTTTCTCTATCCATAGAAATATAATATTTTAAATTATACTTAGGATTATCTTTTATAGATTGAATAACGTCTTCATATTTATTTGAATAAATAATACATTCTGCTTCTGAACGCTCAATAGAATTTTTTAATTCTTCTTCTGGAAGAGATCTATCAAAAGGAACTACTATTCCCGTTCCACATACAGTTGCTAGATATCCTAGTCCCCATTCATATCTATTTTCAGAAATCACAATAATTCTTTTATTTTTTAATCCAGCATTAATTAACGCTGTTCCAAGACTATCTACTTCGTCTAAGTACTCATTATAAGTCATATATGTATATACATCTGGAGTCTCTGTTTTATACATGAAAGCATTTAAATTTCCAAATTTTTTTCTAGTATTTGCTATCATTTCTTTCAAATTAGAAAAGTCATCAACAGGACGTCTAGGTTTACATTTTCTATGAATTTTATTATCAACTCTTTTTTCCATACATTCCCTCATTTAACAACAAAAATTGAAATTTGATTTAAATTAAATCAAATTCACACCTTTTAATATTATACTATATTTTTTTATAGATATCAACAAATAAAATTTACATATTTAACCAGTTTCCACCAAAAATAGTACTTTCGCACTCTTTATATAGTTCTGAAAGACTATATGCTTTATTTGTTTGCTTTTTATATATCATAATAGAAGATGTTAAAGAAAATACAGTGTATGCCATAAACTTTGAATTACATTTTTTTATTTCTCCATTTTTAATGCCTTCATCAATAATTTTCTTTATTACTTCTACATATTCTTCAACTTTATCTTGGCATAATTTATTACAGTTTTCTGTTCCATAAATCTGACTAAATATTATTGAAAGGACACTTTCATATTTTATTATTGCCTTAACTTGAATTAGTAATACTGCTTTTAATTTATCTTTAATATTGTCGCATTTAGAAGCTTTTAACTCAATACTACTTTGTAAAAGCTTCATTCCTTCTTCAACCAACAAATTAAATATTTCTTCTTTACTAGAGAAATGATAATACAATGTCCCGTTTTGCAATTCCTGCCTTTTCTGTTATTTCATCCACACTAGTTGCTTCATATCCTTTTTCTGAAAATAGCTCCATAGCTTTTGTTAAAATTTTTCTTTTTGTTCTATTCATTTTTCTCACCTACAACAAATTTCCTTTATTATATCAGAATTAAAACATATTTACAACAGATTTTTTAATCAAAAAAAGAATTGCTTACGCAATCCTTTTTTATAAACTTTTCTTATTACTATTTACTATTTTGTAATTTTTAATATTTTTAATTTTACTTGACCAGCTGGAGCTTCAAATGTTACAACATCTCCAACTTTTTTTCCAATTAAAGCTTTAGCCATTGGTGATTCATTAGAAATTTTATTTACAGACAAATCTACTTCTGTTGTTCCTACTATTGTGTATTCTTCTTCATCTTTAAATTCCATATCTTTAACTCTAACAACATTTCCTACTTGAACAATTTCTGTATCTATTTCTGATTCATCTATAATTCTAGCAAATCTTAATTTTTGCTCTAATTCTGCAATTTTTGTTTCGTTTGCAGCTTGAGCATTTTTAGCTTCATCATATTCTGAATTTTCTGATAAGTCTCCAAATCCTAAAGCGACTTTTATTCTTTCAGAAATTTCATATCTTTTAACTGTTTTTAATTCCTCTAATTCTTTTTCTAAATTATCATAACCTTCTTGTGTTAATAATACTTCTTTATCTCCCATGTTTATAACCTTCCTTCAACTGAAAATATCAATCATTATGATAAAGTTTTTTTATTATTTTGTCAAGTAGTTTATTTAAATAGTTTGAAAATTTTTAAACTTTATCATTTTATTATTATTTTCTAATGAAATTATCTTTATCTCATCATTTTCAATCTCTTTCCAAATATTAAAATATAAAGTTTTTTTATAGATAAGACTTTCATACAAAATTGCAGAATTAAAATTATTTAGTTTATTATAAATATCTTTATACTTAATAGGTAAATTAATACTGTAAAAATTCGCTTCTATTCCACCAAAATTCTTTTGATTTATTTGTGTTGTTGATTGTAAATTTATTATAATTGAATTTTGTGGATATTTTATTTTATTTAAATCTTTTTGTGCAAAATCAAAGTTAAGTATTATATTAGATTTTAAAACAGCTTTTTTATAATTATTAGTTACATTTAATAATATGCCTTCATCTTCATATAAAGAATCTTCTAATGTCTTTAATTCTTTTATATTATTAGTTATAACATTTATTATCTTTACCTTTTTAGCAATTCTTTTAATATTTTCCAAAGTAAAAGAATCATATTTATTAGTTAGTATAGATATTTCTTGAGTTTCTACTGGCTCTTTTTTACTTTCGCAAATATAATTGATTACCTCACATATTAAGTAATAAAATAACCATCTTCCATTCATTATTCTTAGATTTTTTTCTTTTAAAAATGTATCTAAAGATTCATTTGTTATTAGTTCTTCACATATACAAATGTTAGATGCAACTTCAATTTTGAGAATTTTATCTAATTTTTTTAATGTTTTTTTATTTATTTTAGATAAAACTACTACAGTACTATTATTAGGAAGTTTATATTTAAAAACTTGTCCTATGTATTTTCTAAAAAAATATAATATATTTATAAAAATTTTTGAAAGTTTTTTTTCTTCATCTTTCAACAAATCATCCTTATATTTTGCTAAATCTAAATAAAGCATATATATCACCCCTTTAAGATAATATATATGCTTTGATTTTTAAATTATTCTAGTTTTATTAGTATGTAAACCATAATCCTTCATTTTTTAATTGTTGAATTATTTTTTGATGATCTGCATAAGTTTTAGTAAAATATGTTTTTTCATTTTTGTCTGATACAAAATAATAATAATCTGAAATATCAGGATTTAAAACAGCTTCAATTGATTCTTCTCTAGGACTACAAATAGGCCCTACTGGAAGTTTTCCATTCATATTAGGTCCTCTAGTATTATATGGATTATAAGTATTTATTTGCTCTTTTGTTAAATCGCCTTCAGCTAAATCTTTGCCAAATGCATAATATGTAGTTACATCACTGCCCAAACTCATGTTAGAATCTAGTCTATTAAAGAAAACTCCAGCTACTCCAGCACGATATTCATCAATTGAGCACTCTTTTTCTACAATAGATGCAAGCGTAATAATTTCATGAACAGATAAATTACCATCTTCTATTTGATCTTTATATTTTGTTAACATTTTATCTGTAAAATTCAAAATATAATTAAATATATATTTAACACTAACATCCTTATTTTCAAATACATAAGTATCTGCCTTTAAATATCCTTCTAATGGATAATATATATCTTCATTTTTTATTTCATCAGTTAAAAACCAATATTTCTCAATTAATGAATCTATATATTCTTCATCTTTAAGTAAATTATATACATCTTCTTCTGTATTGTTTGTTTTTTGAGCAATTAGTTTGGCATAATTTTCTATGCCTTTACCTTCCACCAAAGTTAATTTTACTGTTTCATCCATAACTTGTCCATTAGACAATTTCTGGATAATAGCTTTAACATCATCTTTTCCATTTTCAAACTCATATTTTCCTGCCTGAAGATTGCTTATTTTATTTAATTTTAAATAAACCTTAAAAGCCATTGCATTTTTAATAACTTTGTTTTTCTCAAGAGTATCAGCTATTTTTTCTGTAGTGCTTCCTTTTTTAATTTCAATTTCAATTACCTTACTATTTTGAGTAGAACTTACAGGTTTTAAATTATTTTCATACCATACTTTAGCTCCAATAAAAGCACAAATTCCTAATATTATTAATACTATTAAGAAGACAAAAATTTTTTTCATATCAAATCCTCCAATTTATTCTAAAACATAATCTACAATTTCATTTAATCTGTTTTTGTTTAAAATATTGTTATATCTGATTAACACTTTCATTCCAGCTGATTTAAATCTTGGAACCATTTCGATTAAAAATCTATATAGTCCTTCTGTATCGTCTATTTCTTTAAAGTCTATGCAAATCATAGTTAATCTATTATTAACCATTTCATTATATAAAGTATTTATAATATAAGTCCTAGTTGTATAATTGCTATAAAGTTTATTCATACTTGTAGACAAAGTTACAGTTGGGCATATTGTTACTAAGCTTGAATCTGCCCATTCTTTATATGCTAAAAATCTATTGTTTGATAAATCTGTCATTTTTTGAACTTCTATTTTTTCGTCATTTTCAATTATATTAAATACATTAGGTATAACAATTGCATTAGACGTTGGAGGATTATTTAACACTTCGTAATTTGAACTTATCTCAGTATAATCATTTAAAATGTTTAGATTTGATATTTTTTCATCTTCCATATCTTCTCTTTTGGATTGTGGTTTAGAAATAACTTTGGTCTTAAGATAGCCTATATTTCCAGATTTGGTTCTAACCTTTGTATAATTTCCGTTCTGTTCCAAAAACAGTTACATATTCACTTTTTTTAACTTTTTCTAATGTTTTTGAAAATGCTCCTATTTTTTCTTTTAATTTTGCATTTTTTAATACTACAGATTCACTCTTAGCCTTAGATGTTGAATCGACAATTAAAACTTTATTTTCATCATTATAAGAATATTCGAAATCATATACATCTGTCATATCTGAGAAAGGTAAGTAAATAATGCCATTTTCTTCTTTTAACACTCCAGATATTTCTTGAACAACATCATTTACACTCATTGTTGTCTTGCCCATTTCTAAAATAGCAATATGTTTGTTAAATGTTGTAATAACTGTATTATTACTAAAATAAATATTTTTATCATATATATTAGAAATATCATCTATTGATAAATAAACGTTATTATCTTTATCAACCCAAATATTATTCTTTAGGTTAATTTTTTGGTCTCCCATAACTAAAGTAATATTTTTTGGAGATTTTTTAAATATTCCTGAAAATACATTGACGATTATTATAAATAATATGATGAAAAAAATAATTTTTAGTAATTTAAATAATCTAGTATTTTTAAATCCTTTACTTCTTTTTTTTAATTTTGAACTTTTTATATTTGTTTTTGATTTATTATTTATATTATTACGAGAGCTTTTATTCATACATTTTCTCCTTCAATCAGATAATTATTATCTAAGTTACAAACCTAATATATCATTATTAATTTTAAAAGTAAACATTAACTTAAAATTTAATAAATTTTCCGACAAAAAATCAAAAAAGTATTTATTTTTTTTGATTTCTATAGTATAATTATTAATGTATTTGAATTAAATAAAGGAGGATAATCTAATGTGGAAATTATGGGTAATTTCAGCTGGCCTATTTTTAATTCTTGAATCAATAACTACAGGATTTTTAGTTTTTTGGTTTGCAATAGGTAGTGTTTTTGCTATGATAGTAAGTTTCTTCACAGATAATTTAATTGTTCAAACCTCTATTTTTATAATATCATCAATTATATTAATTTTTGCCACAAGAAAGTTTTGTAATATTTTCTTAAAAAATAATAAACCTAATGGTGTAAATTCAATAATTGGAAAAACTGGAAAAGTTACAATCGATATAATACCAATAGATGGAAAAGGGCAAGTTAAAATTGGAGGAGAAACTTGGTCTGCAATCTCCGAAAATTCAAATGAAATAAAAAAAGACACTGAGATAATTGTTAAAAAAATTGACGGTGTAAAAGTCGTCGTTGAGCCTAAATAATAGGCAAAATAAAAATAAATTTAGGAGGAAATTAAAATGTTACCATTTTTAATCGTAGTTTTTATTATCGTAGTAATATTAGCTGTTCGTTCAATAAAAATAGTTCAACAATCTGAAGTTTGTATTATTGAAAGACTAGGACGTTTTCATAAAGTTGCTGAAGCTGGTGTAAATATCATCGTTCCTTTCATTGATCATGTTAGAGCAGTTGTAAGTTTAAAACAACAAACAATGGATATTCCACCACAAAGTGTTATCACAGCAGATAACGTTACTATCACAATTGATACTGTTGTTTTCTACAGAATAACAGATCCAACAAAAGCAATTTATGAAATTCAAAATTTAACAAAAGGTATTGAGTACCTAGCAATCACAACAATTCGTGATATTGTTGGTAAAATGCAACTTGATGAAACTTTCTCATCTCGTGATGCAATCAACGATAAATTAAGAGTAATACTTGATGAAGCGACTGATGTTTGGGGATGCAAAATAGACAGAGTTGAAATCAAAGACATTACTCCACCAGCAGATATTAGAGATGCCATGGAAAAACAAATGAACGCAGAAAGAAATAAAAGAGCTTTAATTTTACAAGCAGAGCGGAGAAAGACAATCTCAAATTACTCTTGCTGAAGGTCGTAAAGAAGCTGCTATATTAGATGCTGAAGCAGATCGTGAATCTAGAATAAGAAGAGCTACACGGAGAAGCTGATGCTATAAGACAAGTTGCTGAAGCTAAAGCAAAAGAAATTCAAATGGTTTATGATGCAATTAAAGCAGCAGACCCTGATGAAAAATTAGTTCAATTAAAATCATTGGAAACTTTAAACGAAGTTGCTAAAGGCGAAGCAAATAAAATATTTATTCCATTCGAAGCAACATCTGCTTTAAGTACTTTAGGAACTTTGAAAGAAGCTGTTACTGAAAAGAAACACAAAAAAGAAGAATAAAATACATAGTTATAAAAGAAAATCACCGGTCAGCTGACCGGTGATTTCTTTGTGGATTGAGATGATTCCACATTTATATTTTAACATAATCTGTAGACTATGTCAAAAAACTAATTTAATATAACAAAAAGTAAGTGTATAATACATGAAATTGTAAAACACACTCACTTTTCTCTACTTTCTTAATTTTCCAACAATCTCATCTATTGAATCTACTAAATATTTGATATCATCTATTGTGTTTTCTTTTCCAAAAGTTATTCTTAGACTTCCTTTAGCAAGCTGAGGAGAAATACCCATTGCTAAAAGTACATGAGATGGATTTATTAATCCAGCACTACAAGCAGATCCACTTGAAGCACAGATTCCTCTTTTATCTAATTCTAGAACAAGTTTACTACCATCAACACCTGCAAAGCAAACATTGTTATTTCCAGATAATTTATTATTCAAGTCTCCATTTATTTTAATATTTGAAATTCTTTGAGATATTTCTTTTAAATAATAATCACTTAAATTTGATAGATGTTGATTATATTTAATAATGTTATTATTAGATAATTCAATTGCTTTTCCAATTCCTACAATTCCTGCTGTATTTTCTGTACCAGACCTTTTATCTTTTTCTTGATGGCCACCATCATTTATTCTATTAAACTTAATCCCATCTCTAACATATAAAACACCTATCCCCTTTGGTCCATAAAACTTATGACCTGACATTGAAAGACTATCTATTTTTAAATCCCTAACATTTATATTTACATTTCCTATTGCCTGAACACTATCTGTATGAAAAATAATATTATATTTTTTTGCAATATTTCCAATTTCTCTAATTGGCTGAATCGTTCCCATTTCATTATTTGCATACATAATAGAAATTAATATTGTTCTTCTAGTAATTGCTTTTTCTAATTCATCTAAATTCACTCTTCCCAAATTATCTACATTTAAATATGTTACTTTAAATCCCATATTTTCCAAAGCTTTACAAGAATTTAGAATTGCAGGATGCTCTATTTTACTAGTAATTATATGATTACCATATGAAGAATTTGCCATAGCTATTCCTTTTATTGCTAGATTATCACTTTCTGTTCCACCACTTGTAAAATATATTTCATTACTTTTACAGTTAATAGCTGCAGCAACTCTCATCCTTGCTATCATAATGGCTTCTTTGGCCTGTTTTCCTAAACTATAAATAGATGAAGCATTGCCATAATTAATTGTAAAATATGGCATCATTTCATTTAATACCCCTTCATCAAGAGCAGTCGTAGCAGCATGATCAAAATATTTTATATTACTCAATTTGCCTCAAACCCTTTCTATAATATTTAGCTAAAGTCTTCATTTATAGTTTATGCTTGAAATGTATTAATTGTTAAATGAATTTATTGAAATAATTAAAAATTCCATATATATAATTCTTAAAAATTCTTGTTGTAAAATTTAAGAAAGCGAAAATAATAAATAATTATCGCTTTCTAAGAATTTTCAATTCGCGCTAACGCTTGATCGCTCCCACGGATTTTTTTAAATTATATATATGGAATTTTAATAATAATTCTATTTTTTTAACAATTAATACATTTCAATTTCACAGTCTTTTCCAACAAAGGTACCAATATTTTTTCCTTCACAAATATCAAGAATAGAGTTTTCTTGATTGAAATCAAATAAATACATTGGCATATTATAATCTCTAGCTAAAATAAATGCTGATTGATCAACAACCTTTAAATTCTTTGAAATTGCTTCATCATATGGTAATGTCTTATATCTTTTGGCATCAGGATTTGTATTTGGATTATCTGTATAAACACCATCTGTTCCTTGTTTTGCCATTAATACGACATCTGCTCCTATTTCTAATGCTCTTTGAAGTGAAGCATAATCTGTAGTTACATAAGGTTGAGCTATTCCTCCTCCAAAAATAACGATTCTTCCTTTATCTAAATGATGAACAGCTCTTAATCTAATATATGGTTCTGCAATTGTATCCATTGGAATTGCTGACATTACTCTCAAGTTTTCTACTCCTTTTGAAACTAGGGCTCCTCTTAAAATCAAACTATTGATTACTGTTGCCATCATGCCTATGCCATCTGCATCAGCTCTTACTATATTCCATTCATCAGCAGTTTTTCCTCTAAATATATTTCCACCACCTATTAATATTGAAACTTCAACACCTGCATTACTTGCTTTAATTATTTCATCTGTTATTTTGTTTAAAGATTCTTTATCAAATCCAAAATCATTTTTTCCAGCTATAGCTCCACCACTAACTTTTAATAAAATTCTTTTATATCTCATTACTAATACTCCTCTTTTTTATTTCTGAAATTATATTATCACTTATACAAAATCCTTGTCAATAAAATTTGTCTATTTCATTTTTATATTTTTTAAAAAATACGGTTGAATTAAAAAAAGCTATATGTTATAATTTTTTTGTGTTAAACTAAAGAAAGAATCGAGGAAGCAAATTGGAATTATTAGCAATATTACTAATTTTATCAACAATAATACTATTACTTTTAGTTATAGCTGTTTATCAAATTAAAAGTGCTGGTATGCAAGTAAAAGACTTTTGGTCTTTTATTAAAGCCAATGATACTTTAGATAAACTATATGCTTTTGCTGAAAAATACGAAAAACTATCACCTCAACAACAAGTACTATTTTTAAATGAAGCAAATAAAGTTTTTGATGCTTTTGATAAAGTTCCAAATGCTCTTTGGGAAGAAGATTATAATAAATATATGAAAATATTAACCAAATATAAAGATATAAAAATATTAAGATGGCATGAAGAAACATCAACAAATAATACAAAATAATCTCCAAATAAAATTTGGAGATTGTTTTTTTATTACTTTTAATATTTTAATTTAATTAATATTGTACATTTATTATCATTTAATAAGCATACCCAAATGTTCAAAATCTAATTGACATTCTTTTTCTTCACCTGTTTTCATATTTTTAATTTTTGCCAATCTTGTTTTTAATTCATCTTCGCCTATTACTAAAAGATTTTTGGCTTGAATTTTGTCTGCATATTTCATTTGTGCTTTAAAACTTCTATTCATCAAATCATGTTCAACATAAACATCATTTTCTCTCAATTTCTCTGCTAATTCAGTTGCTTTGCTTGTTCCTTTTTCATCACAAGATAAGATATACAAATCTGGAGTAATTGGTAATATTTCATTATTATTAGAATTTTCAAAAACTTCCATTAATCTTTCAATTCCTGTTGCAAATCCAACAGCTGGTGTAGGTTGACCATCTAATTGCTCTATTAATCCATCATATCTTCCTCCACCCAAAACAGTTAAACCAGTATTTTCATCTATAAATTCAAATACTGTTTTGGTATAATAATCTAATCCTCTAACTATATTACTATCGATTTCAAAATTAATTCCTTGTGATATTAAACTTGATTTAACATTTTCAAAATGTGTCTTACATTCCTCACATAAGTAGTCAATCATTTTAGGTGCACCAACATTTAGTTTCTTGCATTTTTCTTCTTTACAATCTAAAATTCTCATTGGATTTTTTTCAAATCTATCTTTGCAAGTATCACAATACTCACTTAAATTTTTTCCAATAAACTCTTTTAATATTTTATTATATTCCCCTCTGCATTTTGGGCATCCTATACTATTTAATGTTAGTTTTATACTATTAATGTTTAATGTTCTAAAAATATTCTTTGCAATCATTATTGTTTCAACGTCAGCTAAGTAACTATCTGAACCAATAAGTTCCATACCAATTTGATGAAATTCTCTTTGTCTACCTTTTTGAACATTTTCATATCTATACATTGCCATATTATACCAAAGCTTTACAGGACTTGGCATACTTGCCATTCCATTTTCTATATAACTTCTAACAATACCTGCTGTTCCTTCTGGTCTCAAAGTAATACTTCTTCCACCTTTATCAGAAAAAGTATACATTTCTTTTTGAACAACATCTGTTGTTTCTCCAACACCTCTATTAAATAATTCTGTATGTTCAAAAACAGGAACCCTTATTTCTTTAAATCCATAATTATCAAACAATTTGCTTATCTTTTTTTCTACATATTGCCATTTGTAAACCTCTTCTGGCAATATATCACGTGTTCCTTTTGGTTTTTGTATCATATCTTTCACTCCTATCTATTTTAAATACTTAAACTAATTATATTCCAAGTTAAACAACGTATAAAGTTGATTATCTTTTAAAATTTAGCCTCTTTTACGTTTAATATCATATACACTTTCAACTTTATTAATTTGAGAAACTAATTTATTCAATTCTCCTATATTTTCTATTCTTAAAGATAAATTTATTATTGCAATTCTTTCTTTAGTTACACGAGTATTTACACCTACTAAAACTGATTTAGAGTTTTCTATTTGTTTTAAAACATCTTTTAATAAACCATTTCTGTCTGTAGCTAATACTTCTATATCTACTACATAAGATCCTTTAATATCATCAAACCAAGATACTTCTATTACTCTTTCTTTGTCTTCTAAAAGCTCATTAATATTCGGGCAATCTGTTCTATGAACAGAAACTCCTCTTCCTTTTGTAATATAACCAATAATCTCATCTCCTGGTAATGGGTTACAGCATTTAGAAAGCTTAACTAAACAATTGTCGATTCCTTTAACTACTATTCCAGATTTTGAAGGTTTATAAGTCTGAGGCTTTGAAAAAGCTAATTCTTCTATTTTTTGTTCATAATTTTCATCTTCATGTTCATCGTTATATTTTTCTAAAAGTCTTGCTAAAACCTTAGTTGCAGATATTCCACCAAAACCGACACTTGCATACATATCATCTACTGTAGAAAAGTGATATTTTTCAAGAACAAATTTCATCCATTCTTGATTAGATAATAATTCAGACTGTTTAACAGGTAATTTTTTAGCTTCTCGTTCGAGAATATCTTTACCTCTTTCTATATTTTGACTTCTTTCTGCTTTTTTAAACCATTGATTAATTTTATTTTTGGCACTACTCGTTTTTATAAATTTTAGCCAATCTCTACTAGGTCCTTTAGATTGCTCTGAAGTTAGAATTTCAACGATATCCCCATTTTTAAGTTTGGTTACGATTGGCATTATTTTACTATTTATTTTACATCCAACCATTTTATGTCCAATTTGTTCATGTATCATATAAGCAAAATCTATAGGTGTTGCACCTCTTGGTAGATTTTTAATTTGCCCTTTTGGTGTGAATACATAAACTTCATCTTCATAAAGCTCTGTTTTTAAAGTATTCAAAAAATCATCAGGATTTTCTGTATCTTTTTGCCACTCCAAAGTTTCTCTAAGCCATGCTAATTTATCTTCTTTGACAACAACATTTGCTTTTGTTCCTTTATTATTTGCTTCTTTATAAGCCCAATGGGCAGCAATACCATATTCTGCGGTTCTATGCATATCCCATGTACGTATTTGAACTTCAAATGGTATTCCACTTGTTCCTAATACTGTAGTATGTATAGATTGATACATATTCTTTTTTGGTACAGCTATATAATCTTTAAATCTACCAGGCATAGGTGTATACATTTCATGAACGACACCTAATGCAGTATAACAATCTTTTATAGAATTTACTATAATTCTTAGCGCAAATAAATCATATATTTGATCTAAAGTTTTGTTATCTCTTTGCATCTTTCTATAGATACTATATAAATGTTTTGCTCTACCTGTGACTTCTGCCTTGATTTTTGCTTTTGAAAGGCCCTTTTTTAAATCATCTTTAATAACATCTAAAAATTTAAGTCTTTCTTCACGTTTTTTATCTAGGCCGATTACAATTTCTCTGTATTCATCTGGATACAAATATTTGAAAGCTAAATCTTCTAATTCCCATTTTAAAGAATAAATACCTAAACGATTAGCAAGAGGAGCATAAAGATCCATAGTTTCTCTTGCATTTGCTATTTGTCTATCGCGTGGTATATATTTTAATGTTCTCATATTATGAAGTCTATCTGCAAGTTTTATTAGTATTACTCTAATATCTTTTCCCATTGCTAAAAACATTTTTCTATAATTTTCAACTTGCTCTTCTTCTGCAGTAGTATATTGAATTTTACCTAATTTTGTTACACCGGCTACCATTTCAGCAATTGTTTTTCCAAATTCATTTTCAATATCTTTAATTGTTGTATTTGTATCTTCAGCCACATCATGTAAAAGAGCTGCACATATTGTTTCATCATCTAATCCTAAACTAGCTAAAATATAAGCAACATTTAATGGATGGACTAAATATGGTTCGCCAGATTTTCTGGTTTGATTTCCATGTTTAGACTTAGCAAATTCATATACTTTTTTTATAAATTTAGAATTTGATTTATTGTAGTTTTCTTTTTGAAGTTTAATAATATCTTCAAGAGTTACATTTTCTATCTCTACCATATTTCCTCCATTCCCATAATATTTTTAAAATACTTATACTTAATTATTTTATATACTTTTTCTAATATCTTTAAGATTAATTTGTATATTTTTTTGTCCATTAAATTCATTTATTTCTAAAAACCCAACAACATCTATTTTATCAAATAACCTATAGTGATCTGCTAAATTTCCCATATTAAATCCAATTGCACTAATAATAATACCATTTATATCGTCTTTTAATGATAGTTTTAAATGTTTTCCTTCTGAAATTGCTCTAATTGAATCTATTTTTAAATTTTTATATAAAAATGTTGGCGTTTTATTTGATTCTCCGTAAGGCTCTAATAGTTTTAGACTTTCTATATTTTCTATATTAATATCTTTTGAAGTTAATTCTTTATCTATTTTTATAATTGGAACAAGTTCATCAATGTGAGAATCTATAGCTATTTTTTCCATTTCTTTTTTAAACTTTTCAAAATTCTTTTCTTCTAAACTTAATCCAATTGCCATTTCATGTCCGCCATATTTTTCAAGTAGAAAACTTGACTTACATAATGCATCGTGCAAATCAAAACCAGGAATACTTCTTCCTGATCCTTTTGCAACTCCATTTTCAAAGCAGACTAAAATACTAGGTTTATAGTACAAATCTGTTATTTTAGAAGATACTATTCCGAATAACACCGTGATGCCAGTTTTCTGAGCCAATTATTATTACTGGATCCTTGTCCATATTATTTTTTTCAATTTGATCTATTGCTTCATTAAAAATTCTTTTTTCAATTTCTTGTCTTTCTTTATTAAAGTCATTTAATTTATTAGTTATATCTTTAGCAACTTGAAGATTATCTGTTAAAAACAGTTTTAATGCTTCTTCTTCAAATCCCATTCTTCCACATGCATTTATTCTAGGAGCAACTCCAAAAGATATTGTATTTGAATTTATTTCCTTAAACCCTGTAGAATTAAGAAGATATGCTAAACCAGGATTTCTTGTTTGTGCAGCTAGTTTTAATCCTAATTTTGCTATTACTCTATTTTCATCAACTAATGGAACTATGTCTGATATTGTTCCAACACAAACGATGTCTAAAAATTTTAAATAATCTTTTTCATCATAACCTTGTTTAATTGATATAGCTTGAATCAATTTAAAAACAACTCCACAACCAGCTAGACCTTTGAAAGGGTATCTATTATCTTTTCTTTTACAATCAATTACCGCAATACAATCTGGGATTTCTTCTAAAGGCTCATGATGATCAGTAACTATTATTTCCATCCCAAGCTCTTTAGCATATTTTATTTCATCTATACCAGAGATACCACAATCAACTGTTATAATTAAATCGCATCCACCATCAAAAATTTCTTTTATAGAATTTTTATTTAGGCCATAGCCTTCATTTAATCTATTGGGAATTTTGTATCCAACATTCAAACCATGTTCTTCTAAGAATTTTTTTAAAACCATAGTACTAGTTATTCCATCTACATCATAATCCCCATATATAACAACTTTTTCTTTATTTTTCATGGCTTTAATAATTCTATTTACACCTTTTTCCATATCAGGCATTTGATATGGATCATGAAAATCATTTCTTGTAGGATTTAAATAAACATTAATTTCTTCATCTTCAATAACATTTCTATTTATTAAAATACTTGCTAAAAATTCAGATATATTATGTTTTTTACTAATAGTTTTAATTTGATCCAAATCTGAATTCATCAATTCCCACTTTTTATTCATATTACTCCCTTCTAGAGCATTTTTTATCTATTACTCCATTAATTACAAATTTGATTTATATTATATAATAAATACACTAATTTATCAATAAGAATGAAATAAAAAATAGAGATTACCAGTTTTGTAATCCCTAATTTTTCAATTATTTTATGCTCTTGGATGAGCTTTTTTATATATTTCTTTTAAACTTTCATTTTGAAATTGCATATAAACTTGAGTAGATGAAATATCTGAATGTCCAAGCATTGTTTGTATTGCTTTTAAATCTGCTCCATTTTGTAAAAGGTGAGTTGCAAATGAATGTCTTAATACGTGTGGTGTTATATCTTTAGTTATATTTGCTTGTTCCTTATAGTATTTTACAATTTTCCAGAATCCTTGACGTGTTAATCTTTTCCCATTAATATTAACAAATAGTGCTTTTGTACTGTCATCTTTTATTAAATAAGGTCTAGATGATTTAACATACTCACTTAATGCTTTCATTGATAGATTTCCTAATGGAATAGTTCTTTTTTTATGTCCATTTTTGCACATAACATAGTTTTCAGTAAAATTAACATCACCAATATCTAGTGAAATAATTTCTGTTACTCTCATACCTGTTGCATATGCAAATTCTAACATTGCTTTATCACGAATTCCTTTTAAATCAACATCTTTTGGTTGCTCTAAAAGAAGCTCAACTTCTTTTGCAGTTAATATATTTGGAACTTTCTTTTCAACTTTTGGTGATTGAACACCATTTGTTGGATCTTTTTTTATTTTTTTTGTTCTAACTAAATATTGATAAAATGATCTAATAGATGCTAAGTTTCTAGAAATAGTTGATTTTTTCTTTCCAACAGATTCTAAATAGTCAAAATAAGATTTTATTGTATTACTATTAACTTTTAAATAATTAATATTATTTTCTTCGACGTATTCTTGATATTGTAAAATATCTCTCTTGTAAGATTGCAAAGTGTTGTTTACCAACTTTTTATCATTTTCCAAAAAATCCAAAAAAAGTTTAATTTGTTTATCCATTAATATGCTCCCCTATTCCTTATATTTTAAGCTATTTCAATATTTAATCTTACTATTTACATAAGCCATATATGTTATATCAAAGTTTAAATAAAATGTAAATAGTTTTCATAAAATTTTTTATAAAAAATGTAATAAAATTACACTGCTATATGCGTCTATACAACTAACAATTATGGTAAACAGTAAACTTATTATCATAACAAAAGTATGCCTAATTAATTCAATTTTTATGTTAATTTCTCTTTTTACAATTCCTTTATTCATTCTTATACCGCTAGTTGCAAGAAGAAACACTATTGGCAAAAATAAAATATTTTTTAAAATAATAGTTGGAAATAATATTTTTGCTCCATCATTAAAACCTAATAATTTTATCACAATTGTAGTTATGTAACCAAACAAAAATCCTTTGTATCCCATAAGAATATAGATTGTAAAGCCAGCAATAACAGTACATCCAAGAAGCCAAACGATTCCAATATACTTAATGTTATCAGCTAATTTTTCTTTAAATAAATGACTTCTATCGACCTTACATTCAGTTATTTTTTCAGATAGTTCTTGTAAATAATTATTTATTTCAATTTTATCTTTTGAAGGTATTTTAAAAGTAACAAATATCCCCAAAATTAGTCCTATTATAAACGTTATAACCACAGAAATATATGTTACTTTATATTTTTTTATATATTCAATTAAAACCATGTTTTTTCTCCAGTCATTCTATGTTATACATAATGTATATTCCAATTGTTGTATATTAGAACTGGATATTTTAAAAATTACTCGACCTAGAGTTTTACTCGTCCGTAGTTTCCTCCTCCGTCCCTCTGCTATAGAAATTTTACCATCACGTGCAGCAATAATACTTTTAGCTATTTTATCTCCACAGGCTGCTTCTATATCATCATTTGAAAGTTTATGTAGAACTGTCATTTCTGTTCCAAATTGATCTAATAGTTTATCAATTGCTTTTGGGCCTACTCCTGGAATAAAAGTTAATGGAATCTGATAAACATATTGTGGTCTAAAGCTTGGGCTAACAGATTTAGGTTTATCTTTTATAATTTCTATTCTATCATAAACCCCCATTGTTATATTTCTGCTATCACAAGTATCACATTTTGTTACTGGAGCTTTTCCTGGAATTTGTTTGTTACATATTTCACAAAATGTTCTGTGATATTTTCCAAGTTTTGGATCTAATCCATAATTTGCTATAATTCTTCTTCCATCTTCTCTTTTTAGTACTTTTACAAACTCTTCAAAATTAATATCTTCCATTTCCATTTTATTATATTCTCTTGCAATTTTAGGAAGAGAATGTGCATCTGAATTTGTTAAAAATGTCTTATTGGATAATTCTGAAATCTCATCTGCCAAATATGTATCACTACTTAATCCTAATTCTATAGCATAAATATCATCAAATTTTTCTTTGAATATTCTCTTTAAACTACTTGTACAATTTCCATAAAAGCTTTTATATGGTGTAAAGCAATGTGCAGGAATAAATACTCCATTATACTTTTTTACAATATCTATTAAATCGTATGCAGATAGATCACATCTTTGTGAACTAAGAGTGATATTTTTTATGTGATGGCTCATCTCATCTGAAAAAGATTTTATATCAGACAAATGTGGAAAATAACATAAATTGTGTGCACTGCCTGTTTTTCCATCATCATTTATCTCTGCAGTTTCAATTTCACTTCCTAATATAATACACACTTGATTTTTGTAAATTATTCCGCCTTTTTCAAGTTCATATGCTTCTCCAGTTCTTAAGAAATTTTCGATATCTTCTATTACATAAGGTGATGCACAATCTATAATTCCTACTAAATTTATTCCTTTTCTTTCATAACATTCTTTTGCTATATTTGCAAAGTTTAGGCTTCTAGCTGCTGTTATTTTTATTGGCTTACCATTTTCACTTCTACCTATATGAACATGTAAATCACTAAATACTTCGTACATAAATTTACCCTTTCTTCAATTCGTTTTTTTCGACTTTATTCTATCATTTTCATTTTTGTTTTTCAAGTAAAAAACAATGGTCTATTTTTAAATCACACTTTTTTATAATTCGAATATTATATAACATACTAAGGATAATAAATTGAACTACTTAAAAGGAGGGAATCTCAAATGCCAGAAAATAGAGGTTGTGGTTTTTTTGACAATGAATGTCTTTGGATTATTCTTATTCTAATTGTTTTATTCTGCTGCTGTGGAAACAACGGATGTGGTAACAGAAACGGATGTTGCTAAAAGAAAAAAGTGCTAGTTTTCTAGCACTTTTTTTATTTTCCCCATCCACCAGTTTTTCCTATAAAGAATAAAATAGCAATTATTAAAGCAAAAAGCAGTAAAATCATTAACATATAACTGTATCCTCCTTATTTTAATTTATAATTATATCTCTTTTTAATTTATGTTCTTTTACAATTCCCAAGCCTATATATTCATTTTCACTATAAATATTATATAATCCATTTTCAAATGAGTCAATAACATTAATAATTACTCCATTTAGTAATAATCTTTTTTCTTTTGAATTTAAATCTATAATCGGATAATTATTAAATAGTTCTTCCATTTTTATTAGATGATTTTCTAGATATTCTTTATTATGTTTCTTGTTTTCTAAATCTTCAAAAGAAATAGCTTTATTTATACTAAATTTATCTACTTTAATTCTCTTTAATTCCTTCATAAATCCAACAGTATTTAATTTTTCTGCTAAATCTTCACAAAGTCTTCTAATGTATGTACCTTTAGAACAACTTACTTCTAATTGAACTTCTTGTTCTTCTTCAGAAAAAGAAATTAATTCCAATTTATAAATTTCAATTTTCCTTGGTTGAACTTCAATAGTTTTACCTTCTCTTGCATATTCATATAGTTTTTTTCCGTTAATTTTAATTGCTGAATACATTGGTGGAACTTGTAATTGCTTACCTATACTTTGCTTAAATACTTTTCTTATTTCTTCAATATCAGTAATTCTATTTTCAGAGGTTTCTATTACTTTTCCTTCTAAATCTCCAGTTTCAGTTTTTTCTCCAAATTTTATTGTCGCTCTATAAACCTTGTCATGTTCAATTAAATATTTAGAAAGTTTAGTATAATTTCCAAGCATTACAGGTAGAACTCCTGTCGCTAAAGGATCTAATGTTCCAGCATGTCCGAGCTTTTTTTATATTTAGAATCCTTTTAACTTTTGAAACCACATCTTGAGAAGTAAATCCTTTAGGTTTGTCTATAATAATTATTCCTTCCATATTTCTCCTTATAATTAATATGAACTTGAAATTTTAAGCAAAGATAATTTTTAGTTTATTTATATATATAAATAAACATAATAATTAATTGTATAATAAAAATTTCAAGTTCATAATATTAAAAAAATTTATTTTAAATGCTTTTTGGTTTCTTCTATAACAGCTTTTTTGACGTTATCTAAAGTAGCATCAATTGTACAACCAGCAGCTAGTTTATGTCCACCGCCGCCGAATAACATACATATATCTGCAACATCAATACTATTAGATCTAAAAGATAATTTAAAACCATTGTCTCTTTCATGAGCAAATATAGCTACTTCTACATCTTTAATTGTAGTTCCAATATTTGCAATAGCATCTAGTTCTCCTGCTTTTGTTCCTAATCTCTTTTCATCTTCTTTAGTAATATATGTAAATGTTATTTTTTCATTATTGAAAAATTCCAATCTATCTGTAGCTAACTTTTCTGCCTCAAATTGAGATTTAGTTTTGGTCATCATAGAATCTTTATAAATCTTAGAAACATTAACGCCTTTTGATAAAGCCCATGCTGCAAACTCAAATGTTTCAGGAGTTACAGAATTAAATCTAAACCCACCAGTATCAGTAATAATTCCTGTTAATAAGCATATTGCAACTTCTTTTGTTATTCCTATTTTCATATACTCAAAACTAGAAACAAGGATTTCACAACAAGCTGGAGCTGCTGGATTTACTACATTATAATCAGCAAACATATCATTTTTTAGGTGATGGTCAATTTCTACTGTAGCTTTAGCGTTCTCAAAATATTTTTGATAAATTGAACTTACTCTTTTAATATCTGGACAATCTAAAACTATTGCCATGTCATATTTTTCTTGACTAGCTTCAGTTTTTATTAAATCGACATTTGGTAAAGTATTAAAAATAGCTGGATATTCTTTTAGTAAAACATCAATTTTTTCTTTTCCCATATTCTTTAATACTGTTGCAAATGCCAAACAACTGCCAATAGCGTCTCCATCAGGATTTTCATGAGCAGTGATAACAAATGTTTCAGCATTATTAATTTCCTTTAAAATTTCATCTAAAGTCATAATTAGTCTCCTATTATAAATATTTTATTACATATTATTATAGTAAGTTTTTTTTATTCTAACAAAATTATTAATTATATATTTATTTTAGTTATTATCAAGTTTCATATCTTTTAAAATTTTATCAATTTTTGCACCATATTCGATACTTTCATCAAATTCAAATACTAATTCCGGTGTCATTCTTAAATTTATTTTTTTTGCAAGAAGAGTTCTAATATATCCACTAGATTTTTTTAAAATTGTCAAGTTTTCTTTTTTGCTTTTGCATCCTATCATGCTAACAAAAACTCTTGCATATCTAAAGTCTGGTGTTGTTTTAACACTTGTAACACTTGTCATTCCTGTTAAATTAGGATCATGCAAATCTTGACTAATTATTTTACTAATCTCTTCTTTTAATTGCTCATCTACACGATTCATTCTATTTTTGTCCATTATTATCTCCTTTTGTTTTTTAATATATGATTCATTTACTTTTCGCAATAGATAGCTCGAGCGACCACTAAAGCTGATTCGAGCGACCACCTTTGGTGGTCTCACGAATTATTTCACTTCCTCCATTACGTAAATTTCTAATGAATCTCCTTCTTGCTTCGCTCAAATTCGCTTCATTATAAATTTACTATCTCACTAAAGCTGATTCGAGCGACCACCTTTGGTGGTCTCACGAATTATTTCACTTCCTCCATTACGTAAATTTCTAATGAATCTCCTTCTTTAATATCGTCAAATTTTTCAATTTGAAGTCCACACTCATATCCTTTATCTACTTCTTTAACATCATCTTTAAATCTCTTTAATGAAACTAGTTTTCCATCGTGAATAACAATATTATCACGAATTACTCTAATTCCAGCGTTTCTTGAGACTTTTCCTGTTAATACATAAGCACCTGCAATCGTTCCAACATTTGAAACTTTAAATGTTTGTCTTACTTCTGCTGTTCCTATAACAACTTCTTTATAAACAGGATCAAGCATTCCTTTCATCGCAGCTTCTACATCATTTATAGCATCATAAATTACTGAATATTGGTTTATCTCAACGCCTTCTTTTTCTGCTTTATTTTTAGCTAGCACTTCAGCTCTAACATTAAATGCAATAATTATAGCATTTGATACTTGAGCAAGTGTTACGTCTGTTTCAGTAACACCACCAACACCGCTATGAACTACAGAAACTTTAACTTCATCATTAGAAAGCTTTGTAAGTGATTGTTTTAATGCTTCAACAGATCCTTGAACATCTGCTTTAACAACAATGTTTAATTGTTTTAAATTATTGTTTGCTATTTGAGAGAATACATCATCAAGAGTAACAATTGAACGAGTTGATAGTTCTTTTTCTCTTTTTTCTCTAATTCTTCTTTCTATTAAATGTTTAGCTGTTTTTTCATCTTTAACTTCATAGAAAGTATCTCCAGATTCTGGAACTATAGAAAGGCCTGTAATTTCAACTGGAGCAGATGGTCCTGCAGATTTTACTTTCTTTCCTTTATCATTTAACATTGTTCTAATTCTACCAATTGAAGAACCTACAATAACAGTATCTCCAACGTCTAATGTTCCTCTTTGTACTAATACAGAAGCTACTGGACCTTTTTGTTTATCTAGACGTGCTTCTATAACAGTTCCCTTTGCTTGTTTTTTAGGGTTAACTTTTAGCTCTAACATATCTGCCTGTAGCAATACCATTTCTAATAGGTCATCTATACCTATTTGTTTTTTAGCAGAGATTGGAACAAATATAGTATCACCGCCCCATTCTTCTGGAACAATATCATATTTCATTAATTCTTGTTTAACTTTATCAACATTAGCATCTGGCAAATCTATTTTGTTAACAGCAACAATAATTGGAATTCCTGCAGCTCTAGCATGATTTATAGCTTCAACTGTTTGAGGCATAACACCGTCATTTGCAGCGACAACAAGTATTGCAATATCTGTTATTTGAGCACCTCTAGCACGCATACTGGTAAATGCTTCATGTCCTGGAGTATCTAAGAAAGTAATTGCTCTCTCATTTATTTTAACTTGATATGCACCAATGTGTTGAGTAATACCTCCAGATTCACCTTCGATAACATTAGTATGACGAATTGCATCTAGAAGTGAAGTTTTACCATGGTCAACGTGTCCCATAACAACAATTACTGGTGGACGTGGAACTAGGTCTGATGCAGCATCTTCTGTTTCGTCGATTAATTTATCTTCATCTGTAATAACAACTTTTTTGTTTGCTGTTATTCCAAATTCACTAGCTACTAAAAATGCTGTATCAAAATCTATTTCATTATTTATTGTAACCATCATTCCTAAATTTAATAGTTTTTTAATAACTTCACTACTTGTTATTTTCATTTCCTGACTTAAATCTTTTACAGAAATGTTTTCTGGAATTGTAATTTCAGTTAATTTAAATATTTTTTGTTTTGTTTTTTCATCTTGAGGTTTTACTCTCTTTTTATTACGTTTTCTATCATTACTTAAATCGTAATAATCTAGCATTTCTCCATCTTCATGGAACATATTTGAAAGTGTATTATGCTTTTTCAAGCTATTTAATTTATCTGAATCATAATCATCTTCATTTCTTCTATTTGATCTTTTAGTAGTAGAATTTCTAGACTCATCAATTCTGTTTTGTTTTTGTCTGTCTTTTAATTTATTATTAGTGTATTCTCTAGTATTTTCTTGAGGAATATCAATTTCCATAATATTTTTAATTTTTTTATCAATTCCTCTATCATCCATTTTTCTTCTATTATCAAAATTTCTATCACCTGTTTGAGATTTATTGCCATATTGATTATTAGATCTTTCTCTATTAAATTGAGGTCTTCCTTGTCTATAATCATTTGATTGATTTGGTGTTCTTTGAGGTCTATTAAATTTATTATTAGAAAAATTATTTTCTGATTGAAGTCCACTATTTACTTTAGAAGGTGTTGGTTCAGAAGGTTTAACTTCTTGAACAGTTTCTTCTTTAGATGCTTGTTTTACTTCTTTATTAACGTCAACATTTTCTTTTTTTGGTTCTTCTTTCTTTTTATCTTTGCTAGGAATACCAAATAACTCACTGATAGTAAGAGGTTTTGTTGCTTTATCTCTATAAACTATATTATAATCTTTTTTCTTAGCTTTTTCTGTTGTAAAAGCTGATTCACGTTTTTCAGCATGTTCTTTTTGTTTCTTGTCATTTTTATTTTCTTCATCATCATTAATAATTACTGCTCTTCTAATGATAACTGGCTCTTCGCTTTTTTCCTTTTTACTCTCCATAGATTTGTTTTTTGTTACTCCTTTAAATAATTTTTCTAATTTTTTTTCATCATCTTCAGTTAAAGCACTTAAATGACTTTTAATCTCTATACCATTTTTATTGGCCATTTCGATTACTTGCTTATTTTCAATTCCTAATTTTTTTGCTAATTCATGAACCTTCATAAATTATTCACCCCCACCAATTATTTGTAATATGCTTTTGGCTAGCCCCAAATCAGTAATTGCTATAATTGCTCTATTTGCTTTTCCTATAGCATGTGAATTTTCCTCTATCGTACCAAAAAATACTAATGGAATTTTGTATTTTTCACAATTATACTTCATCTCTTTTTTTGTTTTTTCAGAGCAATCCTCTGCAACAATAATTAACTTTACTTGATTTTGCTTGCTTGCATCTAAAACACTATCTGTTCCAGAAACTATTTTTCCAGCTTTAGCACTTATTCCAAGTAATCCATAGCACTTATTCAATAATCATACCTCTTATACTTTCATAAAAATCTTTGTCAATTTCTATTTCAAAAACTCTTTCAAGTTTTTTGGATTTAATTGCTTTGTTTAAGCAATTTTCATCTTTACAAATATATGCACCTCTGCCATTTTTCTTTCCTGTTAAATCCACTTGAATATATTCATCTTTTGGTTTAACAATACGAATCAAATCTTTTTTTTCTTTTTGTTCATTGCATGATATGCAACGTCTTAATATTGGCTTTTTATTTAGCATATTTTTCCCTTCTTTATTACTCTTCTTCGTTTTGAATTTCTTCTTCATTTGGAATATCTTCATTATCAGATACTTCACCTAATTCTCCAGATTGAGCCTTTAATATTAATTCTCTTATTTGAGATTCAGATTTAATATCTATTTTCCAATTTGTTAATCTTGCTGCTAATCTAGCATTTTGTCCTGATTTTCCAATTGCTAAAGATAGCTGATCATCTGGAACAATTACTTGTGCAAATTTTTCTTCTTCTCTAACATCAACAGCTAATACTTGAGATGGTAATAATGATGCTGCAATATATGTTGAAGGATCTTCACTCCATTCAATAACATCTATTTTTTCACCATTTAATTCATTTATAATATTTTGAATTCTTACACCTTTTTGTCCAACACAAGATCCAACTGGGTCTATATTTTCATTTTTAGAATAAACAGCGACTTTTGATCTTGAACCAGGATCTCTAGAAACACTTTTTACTTCAATTAGTCCTTCGTAAATCTCAGGTATTTCTAATTCAAATAAACGTCTTACAAAATCTGGATGAGAACGCGAAATAATTGCTTGAGGATTTCCTTTTGCACCTCTTTCTACACTCATAACATATCCTCTAATTTTGTCGTTTACTCTATATTTTTCTGTTGGAACTTGTTCTTTTAAAGGCATAATTCCTTCAAGTTTTCCTAAATCAACGATAATTGCAGTACCAGGATCTGCTTTTTGAACTAAACCAGATACAATTTCACCTTTTTTATCGCTATATTCTGTAAATACCATATCTCTTTCAACTTCTCTGATTTTTTGAACAACAACTTGTTTAGCAGTTTGTGCAGCAATTCTACCAAAATCTTTTGGTTTTATTTCAACATCAACTGTTTCTCCAACTTTAGCTTTTTTATTTATTTTTTTAGCATCTTTTAAATTAATTTCTAATAAAGGATCTTGGCTTTCTTCAACAACATTCATTACGGCATAAATATGAATTTCGCCTGTTTGACCATCTATTGTAACTTTTACATTATCTACAGAATCAAAGTTTCTTTTATAAGCTGTAACTAATGCAGCTTCTAAACTTTCTACTAAATAATCTTTACTAATTCCTCTTTCTTTTTCTAATTCATCCATAGCTGATATAAATTCTTTTACATCAATCTGCTTCATTTTAATATCCTCCTTCAAAATTGAATACAGTATTTACACTTACTATATCTTTTAAGTTAAATTTTATTATTTCATTATTACACTCTAAAGTAATTTCTGAATTTTCAAAGTTTTTTAATATTCCTGTATATTCTCTTTTTTTATTAAATGGCCTATATAATTTTACTAAAACTTCTTTTTCTAAATTATCTTTAAAATGTTTTTCACGTCTTAAACTTCTTTCTATTCCAGGAGAAGAAACTTCTAAAAAATATTGTTCTTTAATTAAATCTTCTTCATCTAAAATATCATTTATCGCATCGTTTACTTTTTCACAATCTTGAATATTAATCCCATCTTTTTTATCGATAAAAATTCTTAAATAGTAATCTTTTCCTTCTTTTTCGAAAATTACATCGTATAAATCATATCCTAAATTTTCTATGATAGGAGTAAGTAATTCTTCGACTTGACTTTCTGTTTTAGACATATTTTTTCTCCTCTTAAAACCTAAAAAAATTCTTTTAAATAAAACTTAAGAGTGGGATTGGTTCCCACTCTTCTTAGCCATCTTGTTACGTTACAAGAATATTATACTCGCAAATTTCTTAAAAATCAAGGTTTTTTTAAATATTTTTTTATTTTTTTGTGTTTTTAATAATGTTTGCTTCAGAAACTATTTTATATAAAGTGTGAGACGTGCGCAATCACTGCTACTACTGCTGCTAGGATAGTCGTAGTTGCGAACAGATGCTGAAAAAACGCTGTAGTTGTAACTGCCACAGCGTTTAACTCGATAGTCGGTGCTTTTCGCCTCTGCTGTCCAGTCATATGCATTCATTCTTAAATCGTAAATATTAAATATTTTATCATTCATTTCTTCTGCGTCCGTTACACCTTCTTTAGGTGTGTATCTTGCTGTTCCTGAAGGCACAACTGTATTTTGTTGTTTGTCATATGTATTTCTTATATCTATTCCATTATAATTTATACTATTACCAGTAAAATAAGATATCATTTTATCCCACTGTTGTCCCCATATCATATTTGTTTGCACAGTGTTACCATTTTCTGCTACATTTGAATGTCTTGATGCATAATATAATCCCCACCATCTATAATAAAATGGATTATTACTATCATTAGAGTTTTGTCCTTCTTTTATTACTGTATTTGATGTTAATATTGGTGTATTATATTTACTTCCTATTTTACCATTACTATCTATTGTTGTTTCATATCTTCCTATATAAAATCCTCCATATTCATTTACACTTTCTGCCATTTCTCTATAATTTGCTTCTAATTCAAAATCTGTTTCTAATGTAAAATATGGAGTCGTGCTATCTTCTTTTGTTCCATAATATTTATTTATATTTGCCTGTGTATCACGAAGTACTAATATTGGTTCTGAACCTGATGAACTTGTGTATGGAATGCTCATTGTTCCCACTGTCATATCCTTTCCTGGCACTGGTATCCACACAAATTGGTTTCCTTGATTATCTGTTATTACTAATCCATCTGATACTTTATTTATTCCTTTACTTTTACCTACTGCAAATCCCTTTGGTATCCAGGCAGTTACTACTCCATTTTCTTTATATTCTTTTGTTTCTGTATATATTGCTGAGAATTTTTCACCATTAAATTCTATGGTACCTTTTATTGCTCCAAAGTCTATCTCTGTTCCATCTATTATCATTGTATCATTTTCTTGCAACTGTGTTGCTTCTTCCTCTGTTAATAGGCCTTCTTGTTTTAATTCTTCTACTACTTGTTCTTTAGTTTTTGCTCCTTCTCCTGAATATTTTGCTATTTCATTATTAGCTATCTCAAGCTTTATTCTTTCTTGCAATTGTCCTGCTCTTGTTTTCTCTTTTGATTCTTTTGCTCTACTTAGCACTCCATTATCGCCAACCACCATTGTAATTGTTATTCCAGCTAGTATTAGCAAAACTATTATCGTAATTATTAATGCAATTAGCGTTATTCCTCTTTTATTTTTTAACATTTTTTTTCTCCTTTGCATTTTTTAAGCATCTATTATTTTATCTAAAACATATAGTTCTTCTTTCATTGACTCATCTTCTAAAATGTCTATTTGTTCTTTCATATATTCTTTAAACTTCTTAAAAATTTCTTTATATTCGTCACTTACAGTCAAATTAACTGAAATTCTTTCATTTTCAGAATAATAACCATAATAGTAATCATCATAATATTCTTCATCTTTTACATTTGTATCATACCAATCAATAATACCTATTTCTGGTGTTATAAAAAATCTGTCATCTTTATCTCTTTCACATGTTGTCCAATCTTTTATTAGATTTACATATCTTGCTAAGACTATTGCTTTTCTAATTCCAGTGTTATTATAATATTCGTCAGTTTGCTCAAATCTTACTTTGCTAATATCTTCTTCTTTTTTTCCTTCTCTTGTTTCATATGTAACTTTTAAATCGAATTCATTTTCACCATCTTTAATTTTATTTAGTTTTAATAAAATAACTCCACCTTTTACTTCTCCTGATGAATTTGACGCAGATGGGAATAAAGTATTTATATGCAATATTTCATTGCTATTTTCACTATCTATATCATCTGTACCATATATTTTTTCTATTTTAAAGCTATCTGATTCAAGATTTAGATTTAAATCAAATATTAATGGTGTAACCATATATTCAAATTGCTCACCCATTCTTGTTTTGAACTCTTCTTCACTTGAAACAGAATAATAATTTGCTCCTCTAACATTTGTTATTGTCTTTATAACTTCTGTATTAAAATCTAAACCCACACCAATGAAAGTTGTATAGATTTTATCTTTTGCACTTTTTTCAACAAGCTTTTGAAGTTCAGACTTATTTGTTGAACCCATATTTGGCATAGCATCTGTTATAACTATTATTCTATTTTCATATTCATTTGTATCAACTGTACCATATTTTTCAAAAACTTCTTGAGCTTCTTTATATCCTGCTTCAAAATTAGTTCCACCCATAGCTTTAACTTCTAAAATATGATCCTTTATTGCACTCATATTAACTTCAGAAACCTTATTTAGAGGTTTAGCAAGATAAGCACTATCATCAAATAAAACCATTCCAAAACTATCTTCATCTTGTAATTGATCAATTAATATATTTACTGCTTCTTCTGCTAATTTCATTTTTGTTTTACTATCACTTTTTTCATCAAAATCATAATAATAGTTATCTATACCTGCACTCATTGAGCCTGAAATATCTAATACTACAACAATATTTAATTTTTTTCTTGAAAAATCTTCTTGTTTAATGTTTGAATTTAATCCTACTGAAACATAATACTCATTTTTTTCTGAAATTGGATCCTTTGATACAGCTGTTGTCGCAGTAGAATAAAACATTTCATCATATTCTCTTAAGTCTTTTCCTGTATCAAAATAATAATCATAGTAAACTCCTTCATATGTAATATCTGATACTAATGGAAAATAACCTTCTTTAATATTTTCTCTAAAATTGTTAATGTCTTTTGCACCTCCAGTTGAAAATCCTAATGTAGATGAAGAAGGAGCTGATAAACCTTCAGACACCGAATCATAGGCAGCAAATGAATTTGAATAATTAATTGATTTAGAATAATCATTAGCATATTTTTTTTCATCATATTCCCAATCATCAATCTTTCCCAATTGAATTTCATCTTTTTTCTTTTTTTCTTTTTGACTAGTTAAATTGTTTTTTAATTTGATATCAATAACTCCAAATGCCATCATTCCTAAAACAATTACAATAAATGTTAATACAATAACAATTGTTAAAATTAAAAATAATTTTGATTTTTTCATTTTTTTCTCCTCTTTTTATATAGTGGCTTGGTCTTTCTATAGGGTCGCTCCTATTACTTTCTGGATCATTTTTTGCTTTGCAAAAAAGATCCATGCTTGGTCTTTCTATAAGGTCGCTCCTATGACTTTCTGGATCATTTTTTGCTTTGCAAAAAAGATCCATGCTTAGTCTTTCTATAGGGTCGCTCCTATGACGCCAGCATCGTTTTTGAATTTAGCAAACATCATATCTGGTCGTTTTGAAGTAGTAAAAGTACTATCAGTTTCATTCATTTTTTCAATCAATCTTTCTAATAATTTATTTTCTTCATAATGTGTAAAGCTTCCTCCAAAACATATTGCTTCTGGCTCAAAAATATCAATTAGATTTCCTATTCCAATTTTTAAATAGTTCAACCATTTTTCTATTTCTTCTTCTATAATTGGATTATTTAAAGTTAAAATGTTTTCTCTAAAATATTTTCCTGTTATATCTTCATTTTCTCCAATTGCATTTACAATTTCAGTTTTTAATGCTTTTATAGAGCCATATTTTTCAAAACATCCTTTTTTTCCACAAGAGCAAAGTCTTCCACCTTTTTCAATAATCATATGACCAAATTCATATCCACTAAATTTAGTAGTTTCTAATAATTTGCCATCAATAAATGCTGCTCCACCTATTCCTGTTCCCAAACCTAAGAATAAACAATTATTATACTGTTTTAATACTCCATATTCTTTTTCCGCTAATGCTGCACATTTAGCATCATTTCTAAGTTTAATTTTCATATTTTTGTTTAATCTTTTTTCTAATTCTTCACATATGTGAAAATCTGTTATTGATAAATTACTAGCTTTAACAATTACATCTTTTGAAACTAATCCGAGGAGAAGCAATTCCAATTGTTTCTACCTCCTCCAATAGAATGTTATTAGCTTTAAGAATATCTTCAATCATTAATATAATATTTTCAATAATTATGTTTTTAATATTTCCATTTTTCTCATCTTTAGTAAAATTTTTATTTCTAGTTTCAAGTATTTGATCATTCTTAACTAACCCTACTCCAATATGGCTTCCACCCAAATCTATTCCTATTTTCAATATTTTCACCTCCAATAAAAAATTAAGTTAGAAATATTAAAATTTCTAACCTTAATTCTTTCTCTTTTATTTTATACATCATAAGCAGAAAATAACCAACCACCCATGTATAATTGGATACATGGAACAAGTACTGCAACTACGAAGAATATTAAAACTATACCAACGAAAAGATATGAAATTTCTGGTAGAACTTTTACAATTTTTTCCAATGTGTTATTAATATCAATTTCGACATAATCTAGCATTTTTGCTATCATTTCAGGCAAATCAGTTTGCATACCAATTTTCAACATTTCTGTACACATTGCATCTCCAAGTCCAGCTTGATCAAATGGTTCAATCCATGATTGACCAACAAATATATTATTTATTGCTGTTTCAACCATTGACATCATAACAGTATTTTTAATAACACTTTTACTAACCTCTAAAGAATCTTGAATTCTCATACCATTTTGTAAGTTAAGCAAAACACATTGCATAAGTCTTGAAAAATCTAATAAATAAATCAATTTACCAAATACTGGCATTGTATATTTAAAATAGTCAAAACTATATCTACCTCTAGGAGTTGAAAGCCATACATAAAATAATCCTAAAGCTGCAAGAATTATTCCAACAGGTACATACCATACAGTCTTTAAGTATACTGATGTTCTATATACCCACATTGTAATAGCTGGAAGTTCTTCTTTTGAACCAACTTCTTCAAAAATATTTTTAAGCATTGGAACACCAATAATAACACCTAAAACTGTTCCAACAGTTAATGCAATAAACATGATTAAGTTTGGCAAAACAATCTTTTTAACTTTTCTTCTTAACGCATCATTATTTTCAAGATATTCTACAGCTTGCTCTAATGACTTTTCCAAAGATCCAGATAATTCCCCAACTTTTATCATATTTATATATATGTATGGAAAAACATTTGAATAATATTCCATTGTAGTATACATATATTCACCAGCTTCAACACCAGCTAAAATATCTTCTAAAATGATTCTTAATCTTGGATTTTCTGTTGTTCCTATAACTGTACTCAATGCATGAATATTATTAAAGTTTGCCTTTTTTAACAAATAGAAATTCTGAGTAAAAACACGAATATCTCTAGCAGTAATTTTTTTACCGCCTCCACCTATGTCTTTACTTAATGTCTCCATAATTCCGCCTTTTGCTTTTTTATTTTTATTAGTCTTTGGTTTAAAAGTAACAGCATTAGGCTTTAAGTTTCTTGCTTTTTGTTTTTTACTATTAATTTGTTTTTTAAAAACAGTAACAGCAGGAGTTACGCTAATAGGAGTTAGCCCATTTTTCTTTAATCTTCTAATACATGCTAACCTTGAATATTCTTCTATAGTACTTCTAACTATTTGACCTTGTTCAGTTAAAGCTCTGCAGTTAAATTCAGGCATTTAAACATCCTCCTCATTTAAATTATTAAAATAGTTTTCTAGTTTATATTTGTATTTGTTTTATTTAAACTCTTACTTAATTTCAATTGCATAATTGTTCTATTTAATGTTTCATAGTTTTTCTCATCAACTTGTGATTTTATTTGATCCAAAGATAATTTACCATCAACGAATAATTCTGCTAATGAATTAATTAAGCTAATGCTTCCTTTCTCATGGCCACCTTGAATAGCATCTTCAATTTCTGAAACAGAAAATTTGTCTTTTCTAATGCATGCTGCAACTGTATTATCTACAAGCATTACTTCTGGAACAAGAACTAATCCTTTTCCTGTTGCAGATTTCAAAAGTCTTTGTGAAACAACAACCTTTAAAAGTGATGATAATAAGTTTTTGATTTGTGCTTGATCTCTAACTTCATAGAAATTAATAATTCTATCGATTGTCTCTGCACATCCTTTTGTGTGTAAAGTTCCAATTACCAAGTGTCCGTGATTCTGCCATATCGATAGCTGCTTCCATGGTTTCTCTATCACGAATCTCTCCGAATTACCAATATATCACAATCTTCTCTTAATGCATTTTTAACGCCTTCAATATATGTTAAGCTATCTTTTCCTGGTCCAACTTCTTTTTGAATAATAATAGATTTTTTTGATGTGTGTTGATATTCTATAGGGTTTTCTAAAGTTAAAATCTTTTTATTTTGTTTATTATTTATTTCATCTATTAAAGCATTTAAAGTTGTACTTTTACCAGAGTTTGTTTTACCAGTTACTAGTATTACTCCTTGTGGTTGATATGTTATAGTTTTTATTATTTCTGGTAATCCCAATTCCTCATATTTTGGCAAAGAATTTGAAATAATACGCATAGTAAATACTGGTAAATCCATTGAGTAAGAAATATTTACCCTAAGCCTTGTATCACCATATACTAAAGAAGAATCTAACTTTCTTTCTTCTTTATACATTTTATCTTTAATTACATTTCCCCTTACTATATAATCATATATTTCATAAAGAGTAGATTCATCCATTTCTTCTATATCTGGAATTTCGACTAAATCTCTAGAAATTCTTAGTATTGGCTTTAAACCATTCATTAAATGGATATCTGAAGCCCCTCTATCTATAGCTTCTTGTATTATTTTTTCTATAAGTACCATTATTAATCTCCTTTGTATATTTTTTAGAATAACACTAATTTCTTATTTATTTCTTCTAATGTAGCTATTCCATCTAGAACTTTATAGATAGCATCTACAAATAATGGTTTATATGTATCTCCTTCTAGTGCTTTTTCTCTAATCTTCATACTTGACGCACCTTCAGCAATTAGTTCTCTTATTTCTTCAGTTATTTCTAGTATTTCAAATACTGCTATTCTTCCTAAATAACCAGTATGGTTACATTCTTTGCATCCCTTAATATCATATGTAAATTTATCTTTAAAATCTAATTTTATTCCATATTTATCAACTAATTTCTGCATTATTTGCTTTTCTTCATTACTAAACTCTCTTTTTACTGCACAATGTGGACAAACTCTTCTAACAAGTCTTTGAGAAACAGCTGTTGCAAGTGTACTAGAAATATCATAATCTGAAATACCCATTTTTCTAAGTCTTGTAATAACCTCTACAGAATCTATTGTGTGAATTGTTGATAATACATAATGTCCTGTTTGACCAGCTTGCATAGCAATTTCAGCAGTCTCTAAGTCACGAATCTCTCCAACTAGTATAATATCTGGGTCTTGTCTCAAAATAGTTCTTAATGCTGATACAAATGTTGTTTTAGCATCTATTTCAATTTGGTTAATTCCTTGAACTCTAATTTCTACTGGATCTTCAACAGTAGTAATATTTAACTCTGGTTTATTTAAATAATCAAGAATTGAATAAAGCGTAGTTGTTTTACCTTCTCCAGTAGGAGCTGCAATAACAGTAATAGAATTTCTTTTATCAAAGCTTGCTTTTAGTAATTTTTCTGATTTTGGAAATCCTAAGTCAAAAATATTTTGAATTCCAGAATTCTTTTTAAGAAGTCTTAAGCAGAATTTTTCACCATTAACATTCATTTGTGAAGAAACACGAATGTTATAATCAGGATATAGTAAAATTCTACCATCTTGAGATTCTTGTTTTTCTTGATGCATATTAGAAATAGCTTTTAAACGTCCTATAATTTGTGCTTGTCTTTCTTTATCTATGTTTGCAACAGTTATTAATTCACCATCAATTCTATATCTAACTCTTATAGAGTTTTCTAATGGTTCTATATGTATATCTGATGCTCTTTTATCCATAGCTGTTTTAATGATTGTATCAATTAATCCTGTAACATCTCCAGAATTTGCTTGAATATTATCTCCAGATTTTCCTTCTAATGATTCTAAAACGTTTTCAATATTAGTTTCAAAAGTTAAATATTTATCTAGCATTAATCCTTTATTTAACAGAATTAATCTTATTTGCTCAATTGCTCTTTTATTACTAGTATCAGCAAAACATACTTTTGCTTTATTTCCAATAATATCAAATAAAACTGCTTTACATGATTTAGCAATATCCATAGAAAAATATTTTGTCATATCTACATTTACATTATCTGGTCTTAATATTATAACTTTTTCTCCTAAAATTTCACCCATTGCTTTTATTAGCTCTTTTTGAGGGCATAAATTTAAAATATTTAAAATATCTCCTATTTTTTTTCTTGGATACTCTTTTTGATAATTAATAGCCTGATTAATATCTTCTTCTGTTACTAAACCTCTTTTTACGAGTTCAACTCCTATTGGTGCTTTAGCCATTTTGCTTTGATCTCCTTTCATTTGTATCTATCTAAATATTATTATATATCTAATCAACATCTTTATAAATAGTTTTTTTAAAACTACAAATAATTTCCAATTTAGTATACTATATTTTTATGTGGAACTCTATTTTCAAAATCTTTAAAAATTACATAATCCTTTGATGAATTATCATTATTACCTAATTTGTACCAAATGCCTGATAATCCATCATTTACTTCAAATGTAGAATATTCAACATCATTTATTTCTATAGTTGAATATTGTGAAACTGAATCTGGAATTCCTTCTGTAACTATTCTATCTCCTTTTAACATATAGCCATATATAATTTCTCCAAGACTACCTCTATATGCAGCATAGTCTATTATATAACTAGATGTTCCATAACAATATTTTAATTGTTCTGTATTTCTTTCTCCTTCAATAGAAACAATATTAATGCCATATCTAGGAATCCAAGCATATACATCTATATTTCTTAATGATTGGAAAGTTGTTCCTAATGTAATATTAGGATTTGAAGTAATATAAGCTAAAGCATAGTTTCCTTTATTATAATTATACCAATCTGGATCATCTACATCTGTAACCATATATTCATTTTTAACTTTTTTTATTGGATAATAATATAAGTCCTTTTTTATTAATCCAAAATCTGGTGGATTTGTTTCTTCCAACAATTCTTTTTCCTTTATAGTATAAAGTGTAATAGTTTTAATTCTATTATAAGCTTTATAAGAAACCTCGACTTTTATATCTCTAATTAAATCAACTTCAGCAGATTCCAAAGGAGAAGCAGTTATTTTGGCAGTATATCCATTTTGAACAGTTACTCCAAATACTTTATTTCCAGATGAACATGTTGTAGTATTATCTGGAGCACAAGTAGCAATTATATAATCATATGGTAGTGTTTGAATTTTTTCTACAATCCCTGTAGCTATACGAGTTGCATTACTATATCTAATGTTTTCTCTAGATTTATTAATAACATTTATATAAATAGCTGTAACAACTCCCATAGTTAAAACTATTATTGATATAGATAAAGCTATATCAGCTCCAGTTATTCCTTTATTACTATGAAATTTTTTTAACAATCTCTTGAAAAAACTCATTTTTTTCCCTTCTATTTTGGTATTGGTAATTGTATAAAATTATTGACAATAATTAATACAACGCTTGAAATACCAAAGCAAAATCCTATTGGTATTTTTAAGCTAACAGCTTCTTTTAATATATTTGAATTATCATTTACATTTTTCTTGATTAGTTTATATGTCTTATAAAAAATCATTAATAGTATTGCTCCAAGTGTAATATAAACACCAATAAATGAATCAACAAACATTACTATGTAATCAATTAACATTAAAATTTGTAACAAATAGTAACTATTTGTTTTTCTTTTTAACAATAAAGTGTCAAGGATAAATAATATTAGCATTACTGCTAAATATATTCCATATCTATACATATCAGTTTTTCCATATATATTAGATATATATAGATATAACATATAAATGCTTTGGGTAATTACACCAAATAATAAAACTCTTTTATCTATTTGTCTGTTTTCTTTATCAATTCCAAGAATAATCGCCATTGTTATGTAAAAGCATACAAAAGCTACGAAACTAATTATTTTAGGCATTTCAAAATATGGAAAATTCATTTTAAAAGATAAATACCCGAAAAAGAAAAACTAAACCAGATAATACTTCTAATAACAAATATCTGATTCTTACTTTTTCCCCACAATATCTACATTTTCCTTTTAAGAAAATATAACTAAATATTGGAATTAAATCAATAAACTCTAATCTATGGTTACATTTTGGACAGAAAGAACGCTTATGTGTAATATCTATGCCTAATGGAATTCTATAGACAGCAAGAGTAAAAAAGCTTCCAAAAACAGTACCCATAATAAAAATTAATATGCCAAATATTATCTCCACTTTATTTTAGTCCTTTTATAAAATAAGGCATGTACATCTTTTCATGCAGTACATGCCTGTGAATATTTTTTATTATTATAAATTAATTTTTAGCTACAGTAACACCCATTGCACCTGTTTTTGTAACTGTAAATTCATATTTTTCAGTTCCTTTTGTAATTTCAACTACTGCACTACCTGGAGTTGAATCTGTTGTAGCATTTATACTCTTTACAGTTGCAGTAAAATCTTTAGAAATATTATCATTAATATGTTTTGCAAATGCTGTCTTTTGAGCTTCTGCATCAGCACCAGCAGTTAACCATTCAAAGAAATCTTCTGACATGTCTCCACCTACATAAGTTCCTTGTGCTCCTGATAAAGCTAATTCTAATGCTTCTTTAGCTTCTGAATCTTTTGTTTTTGTAGCAGCGCTTTTAGCTTGGCTTAGAACACCATTTTGTCCTACAACCATTGAAATTGTTACACCAGCTAGTATTAATAATACTATAATTGTTATTACAAGTGCTACTAGTGTAATACCATTTTGTTTTTTAAACATAATTTTTTCCTCCTTGTTTTTGTTTAAATATAATTTATATTAATATTTTAATATAACCTAAAATTATTTTGTATAAGTACTGTTATAAAAAGTGCCATCTGATGATCCGGTTTGTGATGTTGAATTGCTACCTGTTGAAGTATTTGTTGTAGTTGTTGTACCAGGAGTAGTTGTTGTTCCACTTGATGAGCCTGTTCCTGTTCCTGAAGTAGATCCTGTTGATGCGGCTGGTTTATCAATATCTGCAAATGGATCTGGTCTTCCGCTTTGATATGATCCCATAGATTTATATATTGCTAAATCTGTTTTACTAACATTATATGTTTGCAAAATAATATTAGTTTGAACAGGGGAATCAGTATCATCACTTTGATTTAATAATGAAGATGCATCAGAAGCATCTGAAAGTATTTTTGTTGTTTTTTCTGAAGTTTCATATGAACTTGCTTTAGAAACCTTCACACCTGTTGGAATATAATCATATAAAAATATCCCAATCATCATAATAATTACTGCAGAAATCGCAACAATTAAAACTATATTTCTAAATAAAGAACTCATTTGTAAATATATTTCCTTTCTTCTTTATTGAGTTTTTACGCTTGTAGTTACAGGTTGTGCTGAATTGTTTGTTGTAGTAGTAGCACCTGTTGAACTTGTTGAGTTTGTCTGATTTGCATTATTTTCTTCATCTAATGAATCTATATAACTATAATTGCTATTATTTGCACTTGATTCTATAAATGTTGAACTGTTAATTGGTATGTTATAAATCATAAACTCTGCAACTTCACCGCTACCAGAAGTGCTTCCAGCAATCATTTTATAGTCTCTAATTTCAAATTCCAATTTATCGTCGCCTTCTAAATCTTCTATAAAATTAGAAATGTTTATATATGGACCTGTAACAATAAATTGTAAATTACACAATACATATCCTGCTCCTGATAAATTTGAATTTCCTTTTACTATATTTAGTGTTACATCAACCCCTTCTTTATCTGCATAAGTTCCTAATGTTGTTAATAAAAAGTCTATTTCATATATTCTTTTTGATATTGCAAGTATTGTTTCACTATTTTCTTCTTCAACACTTCCTAGCTCTTCTATCAATGATTCATATTTATCTTTAGAATTTTCATAAGATTTAATTGAAGAATTTAAAGAATCAACTGCACTTTTATATTCTTCTTCATTTTTCTTATCATAACTAGCTACTGCTTTAGTTAACTCATTAGACTTTTTTTCTATTGTCTCATAACCTGAAATATCTATATTAAGAGGGTCAAACCCAAAGCCATTGACAATAACTGAATATCCAAAAAAGATTAATACAATTAAAACAACAACTATTAATACTCTTTTCATGGCAAATCTCCTTCTATTGTGATTACGATAGTTTTTCCACTCTTCATTCCACTAGTAGATTTAACATTGTCTAGAATACCTTCTGTTGAAAGTGCTGCCCTGAAGTAACCTAATTGGTCATATTTTTCTGCTTGAGCTTCTATAACAATATGTTTATTCTCTGTGTTTTTAATTGAAGTTATTTTTACTTGTTTTGGAATAACATTTACTATTCTATTTAACAAATTTGGTATAGCATTTTTTCTAATAACAACTTCATTTTCAACTGTATTATAACTATCTTCTGGCTCTTCACTAATAGAAGTCAATGCTACTATTAATTGATCATAAGCTCTTCTACCAGAATCTATACTTTCCTTTTGAGCATTTATTTTATCGATATTTCCAGTAGCTATTTTATTTTGTTTGTCTACTTCTTTTTTCTTCTGATCAATCTGATTTAATACCGTTCCAGATATTACTGAATAACCTACAATTCCAACACATAAGCACACAATAATTCTTAAAAATGTTTTATCAATAGCAGTTAAATCTTTAGTTGGGTCAATAAGTCCTCTAAAGAAATTTCCTACTGACTTACCACTGACATTTACACTTGCCATGCCATTTTTTTTCTTGAAATTTAATTCTGTTATTCCATATCCCAAACCATCTAATGCCAATGCTGTAGCTGAATTAACTTCTATATAGTCTTTAATTGGCATTTTGGCAGTCATATTTTCTAAGAAAAATGGTTTTAATAATTCACATTTTGCATTTGTAATATATTCTTGGAAATATAAATCAATATTATTAATTGCTGTTGCAAGACCAGTTATATAAACCTTTGTAATTTGTCCAAGATTTGTATCTATTATTCTTCTAACTTCCTCAACAATTTTATACAAAGTTGGCATTATATCTTCTAAATGGTCATTTTCATCCATTTGAAGATCTTGCATTTCTTGAGTATAAATAGTAGTGTTTTTACAGCATTCGTATGATTTTTGCATTGAATTTTCTGTGCTGTTTATTTTATCTAATATTTCTCCCATACCATCTGATATAGTATCTATATGATAAATTTCTCCGCCTAAAATTGTTGTTATTTTTGTATTATTCTCAATATTGACTATAACAACATTTTCATCTTTTGGTCCTAAATCAACTAAGTTAAAAATACTTGTTGAAATTGGCATAACATTACTTACTCTAGCATTGCCTAAGCTTTGAACTCTTCTATGAATATTTTCTTTATTAGCAGAAATGTGGATAGTTTTTAATCTATCTGCATTTTCCCTACTATTTCTAAAAATATATCTTGCTTCAAGAGAATCTTTATTGTAACCTTTTTCACTGCACAATAATTCAAAATCCAAATCTGTAGACTTACTTTTATCGCTCTTTTTTAATGCAGAAAAAACTTCAAAATAATTACATAATTCATTAGGAATGTTTATGCTTATTGGATCTTTAGCACTGAAAGTTTCTCTAATTATTTTTTCCAATGTTTTTTCAATATTTTCTTTTTCATAAAAAACAACACTAGAACTTTCTATTTTTAAAAAATCCTTAGTTTTATCAACTTTTGAATATTTAATTACGTCGTCCTCTATATATATTCCTAAACACTTTGACACAACTATTTTTCTCCTCAAGTTTATTTCTTTTATTATTTGTTTATTTTGTTAAAATATTACTCTTTTACACTTTTTCATACATATAATTTATACTTAATAGTTGTTATAGTCAATATAATTAATCAAAGTGTAATTTACTTGTAATCTATTTGTAACCTAAACCCCAGCTTGATTTTTTGATGTTTTATCTTTTTATTTTTAATTGTATTTTTGAATAATTTATAAAAATTTGAAAAAAATAATAAAAAAATTAAACCATATTTTTTGGTTTATTAGAATGGAGGAAAAAATGAATTCAAAAAAACATATAAAAATAACAGGATGTTCAAATATTTCTTGGAAAGATGCTATTGTAAGGACTATTGGAGAAGCATCTGAAACATTAAATAACCTAACTTCTGTAGTCGTTTTAGAACAAAGAGCAAAAATTCAAGGCGACAAAATCTATGAATACTATGTAGACATGGATTTGGAATTTGAAATAGATCGCAATTTGCAAAAAGGTGAATTAGATTTATCTCCTAATCAAGATGAATAAACACTACTTATTAAAAGAAAGGAGAAAAAATGAAAAATAATCCATTAGAAAGTCAATCTTCCTATCAAGAATATGTTGATAAAAAAACACCAAATTCACCCATTATAAAAAACTGTTTTTGTGCATTTTTGGTAGGTGGTTTAATTTGTGCTATTGGTCAAATAATTTTTGAGACTGCTAAAATAAAGAATATTGATGAAACAACTTGTTATACAATAGTTTCAGTTTCTTTAATTTTTATTAGCAGTTTTCTTACAGCGCTAAATTTGTTCAATAGAATTGGAAAATTTGCTGGAGCAGGATCATTGGTACCAATTACTGGATTTGCAAACTCAATAGTTTCACCAGCTATGGAATATAAATCAGAAGGATATGTAATGGGAGTTGGTGCTAAAATGTTTACTGTTGCTGGACCTGTTCTTGTATATGGAATATCTTCAAGCATTATAGTAGGTCTAGTTTCAATGATTTTTATTTAACAAAAAATAAATGTTAATGTAATTATAATATTATTTAAAATTTTTAAAACATTTTGAAAATTCTTTAATAGATTTTTTGAAAGATTTATAGATAGATTTTTTGAAAATATTATTTTGTTACTTTATTTAGAAATATATAGAAAGGAGAAATATGAAAAAAATCGGAAATGGATCATATGTACTAGATAATCCAGTTGCAATAGTTAACACAGCTTGTATTGTTGGTCCTAAAGAAAAAGCTGGCCCTTTGAATAAATTTTTTGATAAATGTCTAGATGATGAATTCTGGGGCGAAGAAACATGGGAAAAAGCTGAAAGCAAGCTTGTAAAAGAAACTGCTAATATGGCAATTAATAAAGCTGGTATTGCTGTTAAAGATATTGATTTATGTTTTGCAGGAGACTTAATAAACCAATGTATTTCATCTAGTTTTGGTCTTCGAGATTTAAATATTCCTTTTTTTGGAGTATTCGGTGCATGTTCTACATTTGTTGAATCCAACTTATTAGGAGCTATGACAATTGACGGTGGCTTTGCTACAAATGTTTTATGTACAAGTTCAAGCCATTTTTGTAGTGCAGAAAAACAATTTAGATTTCCTTTAGAACTTGGAAATCAAAGACCGCCATCTAGTCAATGGACTGTTACAGGTGCTGGTTCAAGTATTTTATCAAAAAATGGAAATGGACCTTTTATAAAAATACTTACACCTGGAAAAATTGTTGACATGGGCATAAAAGATGCTAACAATATGGGAGCAGCAATGGCTGGAGCTGCTCTTGATACATTAGTTACTCATTTGAATGACACTGGCAGAACTCCAGATTATTATGATGCAATTTTTACTGGAGATTTAGGTTATATTGGTAAAGATATTCTAATAGAGCTTGCTAAAACTAAAGGAATAAATATATCTCAAAATTATAATGACTGTGGAGTTTTAATATTTGATAAAAACAAACAAGATACTCATTCCGGAGGCTCTGGTTGTGGATGTATTGCAAGCGTTTTTTCTGGATATATTTATAAACAATTACTAGATAAAAACTTAAAAAAGGTACTATTAATTGCAACTGGTGCTTTGATGAATTCATTAAGTTCTCAACAAGGTGAATCTATCCCCGGAATAGCTCATGCAATTGCGATAGAAATCTAGGGACAGTGGGACGGAGTTTTTGTCCCACGAGCTTTCCAAGTTTAATAACAAACTATTTTAGCTAAGAAAGGAAAAAATAATGAATTGGTTTATGATATTAAAAGCCTTCATCGTTGGTGGCCTAATTTGTGTAATTGGACAAATTTTAATAGATAAAACAAAATTAACACCTGCAAGAATTTTAGTAATCTATGTAACTACTGGTGTTATATTAGGAGGGTTACGGAATTTATCAATATTTAATTGATTTTGCAGGATGTGGTGCAACTGTTCCTCTTACAGGGTTTGGTAGTTTACTTGCAAAGGGTGCTATTTCTGAAGTTAAAGATTCTGGATTTATTGGAGCCTTCATTGGTGGTGTTAAGGCTAGTGCTGCTGGGATTTCAAGTGCAGTTTTCTTTGGATATATTGCCTCATTGGTCTCAAAGCCAAAGATAAAAAAACAATGAAAAATAAGAGAAGTTGTTAATCATATAACTTCTCTTATTTCTTAAAAATCAATTTATTAAAACGTGCTTTTTCCTAGCATTTTATTAATTAATCAAGTCTTAAAACTGCAGGACAAAAACTCCGTCCCAGTGTCCCGAAAAAAATTATTTGGCTTGAAGCCAATTCTTTCCTTCTTCTGCTTCTACTTTTAATGGAACTGAAAGTTTTACAACTCCTTCCATCTCTTGAATTAAAATTTCTTTTACTTTTTCTTTTTCTTCTATTGGTGTTTCTACTAAAAGCTCGTCATGAACTTGAAGAACAATTTTTGCCTCTAATTTTTCTTGTTTTAATCTTTGATATACGCGAATCATTGCTATTTTCATAATATCTGCTGCAGTTCCTTGAATTGGTGTATTCATTGCAACTCTTTCGCCAAATTTTCTAACCATATAATTGTTAGATTTTAATTCTGGAATATATCTTCTTCTTCCAAACATGGTATCGATATATCCCTTCAATTTTGCTTCTTCTATAACATCTTCCATATATTTTTTTATTCCAGAGTATTGTTCTAAGTATTGGTCCATAAAGTCTTTGGCTTCTCTTCTATTTATTCCTGTTTGCTCAGCTAATCCAAATTCACTAATGCCATAAACAATTCCAAAATTTACAGCTTTTGCCCTACTTCTTAATTGCTTTGAAACAGTTTCAACTGGAACATGAAATATTCTAGAAGCTGTTATTGTATGAATATCTTCATTTTTATTAAATGCATCACACATTATTTCATCTTGAGACATGTGAGCAAGAATTCTTAGTTCAATTTGTGAGTAATCAGCATCAACAAAAATTTTTCCGTTTTGTGGTTTAAATACTTTTCTGACTTTTTTTCCTAAATCAGTTCTTGTAGGTATATTTTGAAGATTTGGCTCCGAACTGCTTAATCTACCTGTAGCTGCAACTGTTTGATGGAAATATGTATGAATTCTTCCTGTTTTTTCATTAATATGTGGCAATAATCCATCAACATATGTTGAACTTAATTTCATTATTTGTCGATAATCTAAAATCTTTTCAATTATTGGATGTTTATCTTTTAATTTTTCTAAAACGTCGTTATCTGTAGAATATCCTGTTTTTGTCTTTTTAACTACTGGAAGTCCTATTTTTTCAAATAAAACTTTTCCTAACTGTTGTGTTGAATTAATATTAAATTCCTCACCAGATAAGGCATAAATATCTATCTTTAATTCTTCTAAATGAGATTTTAAACTTTCTCCAAATTTATATATTTCTCTACTATCTGCATACATCCCAACAAATTGCATTTCAGCCAAAACTTCAATTAATGGCATTTCAATTTCATTAAACAATTTTAATGAACCAATTTTTTCTAATTCATTCTCTAATTTTTCTTGTAATTTAGAAATACAATAGCAATAAATATCATTTTGTAAATTATCTTTTTCTTGACTTTCAGTTTTAACCTCATCAAATAAAGAGGTTTGCTCTAAATCATTTTCTTTACTTGAAAATATATCAATATCCAAATCTAAATAATTATATGCTAAATCTTTTATTTTATATTGATTAGAGTTTGAATTCAAAAGATATGCTGCAATTTTAACATCACATGCAAAATTTTTAGGTTCAATTCCTTCTTGCTTTAGTAATATATAATCTATTTTTTGCTCATAACCACATTTTTTAATACTTTCATCTTCAAAAGCAGATTTTAATAGTTCTTTATAATCATTAAAATCCACAGAATATACTTTATTATCTAAAGCAATCTTAATACTCACAATTTCTTTGCTAATTGGATTTGCTTTTTCAGAATCCTTATTAACTATATAGTAATATAATACTTTTCTATTTTTAGCCTCATCCAAAACCTTTTTTAAATCATCTTTTGAATTAATGTTTACTACTTCAAACAAATCTTTAAGATCTTGGTTTTTAGCTGTATCAGCAGTATTTTCTAATACTTCTTTGTCAAGTTCAAATCTTTGTATATATCTATTAAATCTAAGTTCCTTAAAAATTCTTAATACCTCTTGCCTATTCCATTCTTGTTTTTCCAAGTCTTTTAATACTTTTTCAACAGGAGCATTTACATCAATTGTTCCAAGTGTTCTAGAAAGATATGCACTTTCTTTTCCATCTACTAATTTTTCTTTTGTTTTTCCTTTGATCTCAGAATCCTCTTCATCAATTGCTTTATAAACTCCATCAATACTTCCATATTTTTGAATCAAGGATAAAGCTGTTTTTTCTCCTATTCCAGCAACTCCTGGAATATTATCTGAAGAATCTCCCATAAGTCCTTTTACTTCTATCATTTGTTTTGGTTCTACGCCATAAACTTCTATTACTTTTTTTCTATCATAATAATCTGTTTCAGTTTTTCCTTGCTTTGTATGAGGAATCATAATTGTAACTTTATCACTAGCTAGTTGAAACGAATCTCTATCACCAGTAAGAAGTTTTACTTCTAAATTGTTTTCTTCTCCAAATTTTGCAAGAGTACCTAATATATCATCTGCCTCATATCCTTCTTTTTCATAAAGCTTAATATTCATTGCTCTTAAAACTTCTTTAATAATAGGCATTTGAGCTTTTAGTTCATCTGGCATACCATGACGAGTTCCTTTATATTCTTTATATAGTTCATGTCTTTTTGTTGGTGCTTTAACGTCAAAAGCTATAGCTAAATAATCTGGATTTTCCTCTTCTAACATCTTAAACATTATCGCTAAAAATCCATATACTGCATTTGTATATGTTCCATCTTGAGTCATAAGCATTTTATTTCCCATAATTCCATAAAATGCCCTATTTAAAATACTATTACCATCTATTACAACTAACTTTTTCAAAATTATTATTCTCCTTTGTTTTTGATAATTGCATTATATCATATTTTTACAAAAATAAATAAAAATTGTTAACATTCGACACTAATTTTACTTCCTTCTTGTGACCTTGATACAACTATTTTTCTATCAATTCTTTCTTGTAATTCAGTTACATGGCTTATTATTCCTATCAATTTATCATTACTTGATAAATTATTTAAAGTATTTATTGCCTGTTCTCTTGATTCTGAATCTAAAGTTCCAAATCCTTCATCAATAAATAAAGTATCTATTTGAACTCCACCAGAATAGTTTTGAATTATTTCTGAAAGTCCTAATGCTAAACAAAGAGCAGCCTTAAATGCTTCTCCTCCAGACAATGATTTTACATCTCTCTTCTTTCCATTATAATAATCCATAACTTCTAAATCTAAAGCTATTTTTTCTGAAATGTTTCTTGAGCTTTCTTTTCTAACTAATTCAAATCTTCCATCAGTCATCTTTAACAATCTTTTATTAGATTCTATTATAATCATATCAAAATAAGTAGTTTGCACATATTGTTCAAAATCTATTTTTAATTTTCCCTTTAAAGTACCGCTTGCTGTCTTATATAACTCTTCCAAACCATTAAATCTATTAATTAATTCTTGCAATTTTATTGACTTTTTTTTCAAGATTTCATAGCTATTTAAATTTCTATCTAAAACACTTGATATTTTTAATTGTTCAGTTCGCTTATCTTTTAATTCTTTTTCTTTGATTTCAAATTGATCTTTTATTTCATCAATATTTATTTTTCCTAATTTCTTATTTTTATCTTTTAATTGATTTTCTTTTTCATCTTTTAAAGCTATGTTCTTTGCTAGTTGTTCTTTAGCTTGTATAATACTTTCATTCACACTATTACTAAATTGTTCAAAGTCAAATAAATCTAATTTAATAGATTTATTTGTAATTTCCTTATAAGCTTGATTAATTAGATCAAACGCGTTTTCAAGCTCGTTATTATTAGTCTGAAGCTTCAAATTTAATGATTCTAAATACTCATTTAAGTCATCATCTATTTTTAACTCATTTTTTAATGTTTCAATTTTTGTACTTAGTTTTGTAATTCTTTCTTTTATTTCTTGTAAATTGTTTTGTTTATTTTCTAATTGCTCTTTCAGCAAATCTAATTCTTCTTTACTTAATACATTTTTACTTTTCTTTGCTTTTTTAGGATGAGATAAACTTCCACAAACAGGGCAAGGCTTATTAGGTTCTAATTTTTCTGCTAAAATTCCAGCTTGTTCTCTAAAAAATTCATCTTCTTTTTCTAAATAATCTAAACTATTTTTTTTATATTCTGACTCTAAATCATTATATTGCAAAACAATTTTTTCTTGCTCTTTTTGGACTGATATTATTTCTTTTATTTTTATTATTTTTGTATTTATTTCTTCATTTTTATCATTAATTCTGCTATATCTTTCCAAATTATCTTTTATACTTTTTAAAAGATTCTTATATTTTTTACTATTTTCATTTTGCAACTTTGAGTCTTGAATACTTTGCTCTAAAGCTATTATTTCTTTATTAATTCTATCTACTTCATCTTGATTATCTTTATAAACTTTTATTTTATCATCTATTTTTTTAACTTCAGTTTCAATAGAAATGATTCTTTTTTTTATTTCAGAATAAGTATCTTTATTCTTTTCTATTTGTACTTTCAATAGTTCTAAAAATTGATTAATATATAATTCATTTACATCTTTAGAATCAACTTTCAAATTTTCTTCTAAAACTGCATTAGATGCAGTATTAGCAAACTCTATTTTTTGCTCAGTTAATTCGTCTTTAACTTCTTTTAATTTATTTGCTAATTCTGAAGTAATTCTATTATAAATGCTAGTATCAAAAACTTTTCTAAAAATTTCTGTTCTATCCTTACTCTCAGCAAATAGGATTTTTAAGAATTCTCCGCTGTGCAAGCATTGCTATTTGCTTAAATTGTTTTGCATTTATTCCAAGGATTTCTTGAACTTTTGTAGTTACGGCATTATGCCCTGTTATTGTCTCTTTATCACAATCTAACCAAGCATCTGCGTCTATTAAAGTTGTTCCTTCACCTCTTTTTTTGATTCTTTCGTATGGAGGATTCCTATGTAATTTATATATTTTTTGTTTATGTGAAAAAACAAGCTCTACAAAAGTTTCTTTTTCTACTTCTGCAAAATTACTTCTTAACGATGAAACTGGTCTATTTGAGCCACTCACTTCTCCAAACAATGCAAATGAAATAGCATCAAAAATAGTAGTTTTTCCACTACCTGTATCACCTGTAATTAAAAAAATTCCACTATCACCAATTTTTTCAAAATCTATTTCAGCTTGATCTTTATATGGTCCAAACGCACTTAAAATTAGTTTTATTGGCTTCATTTATTTTCCTTTCTTATAATAATTATAAAGATTTTTTTTGATATATAATCGAAGAATGCCGATTTCAAGTAGTGAGGAGAAAGTTATATATGTTTCTATTTATAGATTAATTGATTACATTTTACAATCTTCAATTATCTTTTTCATTATTTCATTTTTCTCATCACTTAATTCACAATTGTTTTGCATCTTATAAAACTCATTAAATAATTCTAGTTCACTTTTATTTTTTACTTTATCTAGGTTCCTATTTTGTTGTTCTAAACTTAAAGATGTCTTACTATTATTTATCTCAAGTTTTAAAACATTAGGATAAATTCTTCTAAGTTGTCCAATTGCATCATAAACTGGCTCTTCATTTGTAATAATTGCATGAATATAATCATCTAAATTTGTCTCTTCATAGTTTTCTTTTTTGGTAAGTTCTTCAATAGGACCTTTTATTTGTCTTAAATCTCTTAATGGAGTAAGTTCTGATAAATTAATATCTAAATTTTCTTTTTCTTTAAAATCTAATACTGGCATAGTCTTTTTATGATTAATTTCAGAAAATGAATATTTAAGCATTGTTCCACTATATCTTGCTGCATCTCTACCAATCCTTTGTGGTCTATGAACATGTCCAATTGCAACATAGTCAAATTTATCAAAATTTGAAACATCAACATTATCTATTCCACCTAAAGAAATAATTTCTGATTCAGTCCTTTCTGGTTCTTTTCCACAACTTGTCACAAATTGGTGTACCAATATAATATTTCTTTGACTAGTATCTATATTTTCCCTTTCAATAACTTTTTTTATCATTTCATCATAACTTAATATTTCATCTTCAAAATATTTTTTTACTTCAGCTGGTTTAATAAAAGGAAGCATATAAAAATTTATTTTTCCGTATTCATCTTCTAGTTCAACTTTTCTAATACTTCCATGATATTTACTTTCAATAAAAAGACCGTTCTTCTTCAAAAATTTTATTGCCAAATGCTAATCTATCTTTTGAATCATGATTTCCAGCAATGATAAACACCTTTTTATTTAATCGTTTTATTAAAACATTTAAAAAATTATCGAAAAGATTAATTGCTTCTAATGATGGAATATTTTTATCATAAATATCTCCAGCGATTAGTATTACATCTATTTCATTTTCTTTAATCTTTTCTATTATTTGATTTAACATATATTCCTGATCTTCAATTAAACTTTGTTCAAGTAAAATTTTTCCTAAATGAAGATCTGCTAAATGTAATATTTTCATTAATTTTTTCCTTTCTGAACATTTGGGGACGTTCCTTAAATGTTCATTTTTGAACAAAAAGGGACAGTCCTTAATGTCCATTTATTTACACTCAATATAATTTTTTAATTGTTCATTTATTTCTCAATAATAATTGTTACTGGTCCATCATTTAATAAGCTTACTTTCATGTCAGCTCCAAAGATACCTCGTTCAACTTCTATACCATTTTTAATACATTCATTGCAAAAATACTCATATAATGGCTCTGCTTGTTCTGGGCTTGCTGCATCTATAAATGAAGGTCGATTACCACTTTTTATACAATCTCCATATAGCGTAAATTGTGAAATTATCAATAGTTTACCATCAATATCTTTTAACGATAAATTCATCTTATCATTTTCGTCTGTAAAAACTCTTAAATTACACAACTTTTTAACTAAATAATCTGCTTCATTTTGGGTATCTCCAACTTTTATTCCAAGTAATACCAATAATCCATTATCTATTTTTCCTACAATTTTTTTATCAACTTCTACTTGAGCTTTTGTAACTCTTTGCACAACTATTTTCATAAAAATTCCATTTCCTTCTTACTTTACTTATAAAAAATTATAACATATCTATATTTTTTACTCATATTAATTACATTTGCATTTTATCACATTACTCTTGATTTTTCTATAACAATTATTAATCAGTTTAATAAAAAACTCTGAGATCCCATTTCTACGGGATTCTCAGAGTTTTTATTTTTCAAACACTTTTATATTTTAGGGACGAGAAAAAGTATTTTTTAATGAATAATGCGATATTTCACCCACAAGCTTAAGCATAGCGTCATTACGTGATTTATAATTAATCACCCTAACTTCACTGGTGTTTGAAATAAAAGAGATTTCAACTGTTGTACAATCTTGGCAATCATTTAATACAATAACAGGAACTGTTTTTCCAAGCTCATCATAATTAGGATCAAAATTGACATCAGAAGTGTTTTTTCGAACTCTATGAAATACAATTACCATGTAATAGTCTTTAGCTTTTTCTTTAAGACAACTATAAGGTCCATTGAAAAATTCTACGTCAAAAAACTGCATACTTTGTATAACATTTGTAAGATAGCTTTTCAATTTTTCTTCTTGAGTTGTAAGCTCTCTATCTGATTTTACCCAAAAGCATATCCGGTCTTTTTTCAACACATTTCACTCCTTTTTAAAACATTTGGCTTCCTAATTAGGAAATTCTCCATTTACAGAGTAGTAAAATATCTCTTTTGCAATTTTTACGATGCATTTTCTCAAACTTTTATAGAGACATTGTATTTTTCACTCCTTTAATATAAGTTTCGTTTCTAACAAGAACGCAATCGTATTTTAACACTAATTATTGAAATTGTAAACTATTTTAATAATTTTAAACTCTATTTGAAAAAATCTCTTTTATTAAATCCTGCTGTTAAAAATCTTATAAAAGCTTTTCTATTAGTAAGCCAATTTATTTTTACATTATTTTTGGTATTTTTTACCATATTATCAACTAAGAATTTTCCAACAGTTTCAGGAGTATCTCCTAAAATATTATAAACTTTCTTTGTTTTTTCGGATAACTCTATTTTATCTTTTCCTAATGATTGAGTAGTAAAATTAGTTATCATTATTCCTGGGCTTAGTTTTCCAACAATAACACCTGTATTTTTTTGTTCTGCTTCTTGAGCTAAACTTTCTGTAAAATATGTAACAGCTCTTTTACTTGTTCCATACATATTTAAACCTAACATATGAGCGTCATTGCTACCATAACCTTCTATATTGTAAATTGCTCCATTATGACTTTTACTCATTTCCTCCATAGCAACTTTAGAGCCATATATTGTTCCTTTTAAATCTACATCTATCAATGTATCTATTTCTTTTTGAGTCAATTCCCATATTGCTTTTTGAGGTTGATTTACTCCTGCATTATTAATCCAAATATCAACTTTTTCAAATTCAGAAATGGCATATTTCATGAGCTCTTCTAAATCTTCTAATTTAGAAACATTGCAAACCTTATAACCTACTCTTCCTTTTGATTCTTCTTTTTCTAATTCTTCTTTTGCCTTAATTAGATTTTCTTCAGCAAGATCACTAATTACAACGTTATAATTATAGCTTCTAAAAAATCTTGCCATATTGAAGCCCAAGCCTCTTGCACTTCCTGTAATTACTACTGTTTTCATATATATTTTTCCCCTTTTCTATATCTTTTGTCTTACAACTCTTGTCAATTCTTTTCTTTGAACAACTTTATCAATCTTTACAACATCATTTTCATCAAATTCATAATTAAATGTTTTAATAATATAATTTTTAGTTTCTTCATCAGCTGCAAATATTAAAGTATAACCATTTAAAATATCAACACAATTTATAAAAACAAAATCTGTACTTTTTTCTTCTTTAACAGTTTTCATAATATTAATGATTTCTTGTTTATTTTCTTTTAAAAACTCTTCTATATTTGCAATTTCTAATTGAGCAACAATAACCTTAAAATTTGGAAGAATCATTGGAACCTCACATTCCATTTCATCACGCAATTTGCTTTTTTCTATTTTAGATTTTTTTTGAAAAATCTCTTTAATTCTTTCATCAGAAATTTCACTACATACACTTTTTAACCAATTACAAGCATCAAAATCTCTTTTTTTAGTAATACTAGCTTTTAAATTTATACTATTAGATATAATTCCATAAAACAATAAAATAGCTGATTCTCTAGAAGGAATAAAACCAGATTCTTTATATCTTTCTGTAACAATTGTTGCTGCTGCACCTACTCTATCTATCTGAACTCTTTCAATATTATTGTAAGTTGGTAGAAGCTTATTAATACTATGATGATCTATTATTTCTATAAGATTTTTAACTGTTACTGCTTTATGCATTTGATCTATTCCATTTAAATCTGTAGCTATGTATTGATTTTTTTCTGTCATTTGTTCTTCAGAAATACCTTTTAACTCTATATTAAACAAATCACAAACTATTTTCACTTCATATCTTGGAGTTCCCCAAACAAAAAAATCAGCATTTTCCTCTTGTTTTTTTAATAATTCAGAATATGCATACATGCATGAAACCCCATCCAAATCTGGTTCTTTATAAGAAATTACAACTTTCATATTAGACCTCTCTATCACTTTTAAAAAAATTTAATATTCTTCTTATTATTTTAAAAAATTTATTTTCCTTATATACTATCATTTGAAGTTGTTGTGTATCTTCTGTTTTTTTATTATCGAATTCAATTTTAGTACCATATTTTTCTCTTTTTGCTTTATCTTCAAGCATTTTTTCATAATTTTCTTTTTTAATAATTAATCTTTTTTGTTCTTCAGTAGCCCAATAATCTCTAAATAAAATTGAAAGAATCGTTTTAGTAGTATCTAACATCTGTTGATTATTTATTGGAACATCTTTTTCAAGTTTATATTGATACTCTGGATTCATATTCTTTTCAAAAAAGTCAAGTAAATCATTTGGAATCTCATCAATTCCACCGTTTAACACTATCTAATATAGTTAACACTTCAGTAAAAGCATCTGAATAATTATTCTCCTGTGATATCATGTGTAATATTACCTTTCTCACTTTTATCTTGTATTTGGCTCATTAATAGTTCAATTTTTTCTTTTTGATCTGTACTAACGGATATACCAAATGCTCTACCAATTTCATCCTTTGAAACTTGTCCTAGTTCTTGAACTTTTTCTAAAGATGACTTAATTCCCGAATATCTTATATCAGCAGTATCATTATTGCCAAAAATGGCTATCAATAATCTTTGTTCTCTTGAAATTAATGTTGTTTTAGTATTCTTTGGTAGGTTTCTTTTTATATTATATAGTTTAATATTAGGATTGTTTGCTAAGAATTCTTGTATTATATTTATCTTTAATTGCTCTATTGATTCACTTTTCTGGCCTAAATTCAGACCAAAGCCTTCTATTTCATATAATAAATCATATAATTCTTCTATTGTTCTAATAGGCATTCTCTTTATTTGTAAAACATAAATTTGTGTTAATTCTTGTTCTAGTTTATTAAAAATCTCAAGTTTTTTGGAAGAATCATTTTCTCTACTCATATCCTCAAAATCTAATAAAAATTCAAATGAATCTCGCATTGAAGCTAATTTCAATTCTCTTTCTGTTAATTGACCATTTAAAGCTCTTGTTCTATCTTCAAATATTTTATTTATCATTGGTAAAGTGTTTTGTGGATCTTTGATAAATTGAATAATTAAATCCTTACCACTAACATTTTTACACAAAGCTCTTAATTGTAAAGCTAAATTTCTTTCAAAATCATATGTACCTCTATTAGAGAAAGGTTCCCATTTATCATATTCATACATAAACTGAATAAGAGATACTATTCCTTCTTCAATTCTATTTCCATAACTATATGTCTCTTCATTATCTAACTCAAATACATAGGTAATTTTTCTTGTTAAACCTTCTCCTACTATTCCATGTATAAATTCATGAAACATGATAGAATCAAACATTTCAGTATCTTTATTACTTTTAATGATTCTTATTTCTTTTAGTGGAAAAATATAACATCCATTTACTATATTATTATTATCTTTTTCTAATTCATCAACAATTACTATATTCTTAATATTTTCAGCTATTCTTCTATCTAGTTCTTCTTCAGATAATACATTTCTTCCGAATTTATAAAAGAATAATTCTTTCATTCTAGCAAATATTATTTCTTTTTCTGTTTCACTTAATATTTCATATTCATCAGATATTTCTTCACTATCAGTATCATCATTCTCACTAGATTCCTGTTCGCTATCAGTGTTCTCGTCTTCAGCATATTTAATTCCAGTATCTATATGAAAAGCTTTTCTCAAAATACTAGTTATTATTATTGGATCTATTACTAATTCTTTATTGTTATCACAAATTATTACTTTTTCATTCTTATCAACATCAAAATAAAGATAATACTTTTTTTGGTTAAATAAATATTCTTTTACTTGAATATATTCTATTCCATTAATAATTTTTGTATGTAATTCTCCCATTTATTCTCCGTGCATTCCCCTTTATATTACAACACTTTCATCAATATATATTTTTCTAAAACCAAGTACTGGATCATCTAAACCAACATTTAAAAAGAATTCAGAAGCCTTCTTCCTTCCATAAGAAGCTACTCCCCAAATACTTTCTAAATTCTCATTTTCTGCAATTCTATACATAGCCTCCATTAACTGAGTACCAACTTTTTTTCTTCTATATTCTTTTTTTACAACTAAATAATCAAATGTAATGTATTTCATACAGTTAAATGCTAATGATTTAGTAATATTAATTGTAATAGTTCCTACAATTTTTCCTTTATATTCTGCCACAAGAATAATTAAATCTTTTGAATTTTCATCATAATTATCCTTCATTTTTTTTACAGAATTGTCTTCACCAAACCAACTTTGCTCTACATATAATTTTGCTATAGATTTTAAATCTTCTTTTTTAGCTCTTCTAATATTACAAATGACATTTTTACGAGTTTTAAGTTCATTTGTACTAATAAATTTAGAAGTCGAATATCCATATATATTACATAAATAATCAATAATTTTCTCATACCATTTAGATATTCTTAACTTAGCTGCATCTTCTGTAAACCATGCATATTCGCTTGTAACCATTACATTTCCATCATATTTATTAAGAGCAATATCAGGCTCCTCTGTAGCAAATCCGAATAATTCATTATTTTGAATTCTTTTTTCAATTATACTATAATTAAATAATTGCTTACCTGTACAACTTATAAAAATAGTATTAGTTTTCATACTCTCTAATAAATCATCTGTAATTATCTTTTTAGTTTCTTCATTTATTTGCAAGCACAAAAATATAACATCACATGTTTTAAACAGTGTTTTTAAACTTATATACTCATAATTAGACTGTTTTATTTTTCTATTCCAATAACATATCTTCATTCCAATTCCATCACAAATATCAGCTATTTTATTCCCAATATTTCCAAGTCCCACAATTCCAACTTTTTTATTTTTCAATTGCATTTGAATAAAAATATCATCAAATTCTTGCTTATTTTTATTTTTTAATTGTAGAGGCAATTTTTTAGCACAAGAAAACATATACATTACTAAGTATTCGGCAACACTATCTCCTGCATATTTGGGAATATTATAAACTGGAATATTTAGTTTTTCACACAATTCTAAATTAACATAACTTTTATCAGTAGTTCCTAAAAAAATAGCCATAATGTTTTTAGACTCATTTAAAATAGTATCTCTAAAGTTCCATCCTCCATAATCTGGATCATATACTATTATTTTTTTATTATTGTCATTTTTTAATAATTCCGCATAATTTTTCTTTCTATAAAAAATGACTTGGCCTAACTTTTCTAGATTTTCTATTTGATTATCCCCAAATAATTTTCTTTCTGCAATAATACATATTTCAATTTCTTTTTCTTCCATTTTTACCTCCAAATATATTTTCTTTTAGCTTCTCCTATGTAAAATATTAAAAAGGGTAGTATCTGTTCTATAATCGGCTACGCAGCAATAATCAACTATTCCATCTGATTTTAATTTTTCATAAACACTTTTATTATAATCAAAAAATTTATCATTGCTTTGAGGTTGATGAACAAAAATTGCTTTTCCACCATTATTATGTACAAATTTCATTGCCATAGCATCGCTAAATCCATCACCAATATAATAAACATTTTGGCAATCATTTTGCTGTCTTTTATTTATCATTAATAAATCTTGGATTGCAAGTATTTTCTTATCATCTGTCATAACTTCTCCAATACCTGAAATTAGCCCTTTTTCATTAAATATCACTTTTGTACCATAAATACCTTTAATACTTTTAGATATTTCTAGATTTTGTAAAAATTCTACTAAACCACCTGAAACTATATAGTTTTTGGCAATTGAATTTTTTAAAAAATCAATTACTCCAGGATTATAAGTAATATTCTTTTCTCCTTCCATAAGCTCTTGAATAGAAATAGTTTCATTATTATTTTCAAGTAGGTCATTAAAAAATCCAAAAAAAGTTATAAGTGAATCTTCTTTATGAATTGCTCTATAGTCGCTAAGAGCCGCTTCTAATTTACCATTTCTTTTTTCACCATTATATCCGAATTTTTTTACCCAAACCCAAAATTTAGGCCATGTTTCAGTTGTTAATGTTCCATCAAAATCAAAAATATTTATTGGTTCAATATTAGATTCCATATACATTTCCTTCTACTTTTTATTATATACTAATTTGCTTTAATACTGGAAATTCTTTTCTGTACTCTTCTTGTTTCTGCAAATCTATATCAACTGTTAATATTCCCTCTTCTTTATCTAAAGACTTTAAAACTGTTCCATCATATGAAATTACTTTAGTATTTCCACAAAGAGCTTCTCCTGTTTGATTACATGCACAAAAATATATTTGATTTTCTATTGCTCGGGCTTGTGGTAATATATCCCATGCAATTTTTCCCGTATTTGCTCTAAAATGAGATGGCAAAAATATAACTTGTACGCCATTTTTTACAAGACGTCTAAAATACTCTGGAAATCTTAAATCAAAACAAATTCCTACACCAATCTTTATATTATCTAAAACAGCTATTCCTAAGTCATTTCCTGGAATTGTATCATCTTCTTCGTTAATTTTAAAATCTTGTTTATCTACTTTATACATATACTTTTTGTCATATCTGCCTACTATTTTTCCATCTCTATTTATAGTAAAACAAGTATTGGTTATTTTATTTTCAAAGTTACTTTTTAAAGCAACACTTCCAAGAATAATATTTACTTTATTTTTCATTGCAAAATATTGATACTTCTTTATATCTTCTAGTGCTACTTTTCCAGATTCAAAATCTTTCCCCCATGAAAGGAAAAGTTCTGATAAGCAAATAAAATCTGGCTTTTCTAAAACTGCTTCATTTAACAATTTAAATGCTTTTTCTTCATTTTCATATTTAGTTCCATCTGATTCTATTTGTATTAATGAAATTTTCATAATCCTTACCTAATTTCCTTATTACCATTCAAATTACTAATAAACTCTATCTGAATATAAAGTACACTTTATATCTATATCTGTCATTTTCCTTTTTTTCGTAAGTACCTATCTTCCTCTGAAAACACACATCCACAATATTTTTGCATATACAATTCTAGTTCTTGTTTTGCCTTATTATGGCCTTCCCAAAATCCTTCTCTAAAATCCCTATATAAAAAGACTACTTGATATTTTTGACTATAGTCCTCACATAATTTTTTTATATAATCATGATTTTGATAAATACTATATAAAAGAGTTGTTGTTACAGTGTCATAACCATTTTCTTTTGCATATTGAAATGCCTTTTCAAGTCTTACTGGATAACAATAGTTAGTACATCTATTACTTAAATCTTCTACAACATTTTTACAAAACTCGTCTAATCCATATTCATCTATAAGCTCTAGTTTAATATCTATTTTTTTACAATAATCTATAAGACAATTTCTACGAGCTTCATATTCTTTATATGGATGAATGTTTGGATTATACCAAAAAATAGTAGGCTCTATTTTCTCTTCTCTTAACTTATCTATGCAATATACACTACATGGTGCACAACAAGTATGCATTAATAGCTTCATTTTTTCCTCCATTTTAATAATTTGAATTACTTTTTTGCAACAATAATTAATTTTAGGAAGTTTTCTCCTCATGATATTCTTTTTCGGTGTTAACATTCCAAATATTATCTCTTGAAGTATTACCTTCATTTATGCATTTTACTGCTTCAATTGCCGTAACCATTGAGTGATCCATATTATTATACCTGTGCTGACCATTTCTACCAATACAATATAAATTATCAACAGTATTAACAAACTTTATTAACTTATCAATATCTTTATATGTATCAAAATAAGCAGGATATGCTTTTTTTATTTTTTCTCTATGAATATCTAGCACTTGATCTTTTGAAATAATATTCATTTTCACTAATTCTTGAACTGCAAATTCTGAAAATTCTTCATCACTCATTTGCCAATACTTATCACCTTCAGTACAAGTATACTCTGTACCGATCCACACTTTATTTTGAGCATCTTCTACCAAATATGGAGACCAGTTATTAAATACTTGAATTCTAAGCATTTTTACATCTGGTTCTTGTACATAAATCCAACAATCTGGTACAATATTACCTAAAGTTTTAATATTAGTTTGGTTTTTCAAATTCAATTTATCTACTAAAACTCCAACTGTCATAAAATCTCTAAATGGTAAACCGTTTGCAATATTTTTTATTTCTTCAGGTATATCAATTCCTGAAAAATCTGATACCAAATCATTCATTGGCATTGAAGATATAAAAATATCTCCTTCTATTATTTCATTATTTCCATTGACATTACACTCAACAGATACTATTTTTCCATCATTAAAATTAATTTTAGAAACTTTGTATCCTTTTTTTATTTGCGCACCTAATTCTTCCGTTTTCCTTGCAAGGGTTTCCCATAGATGTCCTGGTCCAAATTTTGGATACCAAAATTGTTCTATTAGCGATGTCTCTGTATTTTTTTCATTTTTCTTCCCAAATACTTTATTAAACATATCTTTAATTACAGCCCTAATTGAGATACCTTTAACACGTTGTGAACCCCAGTCTGCACTTATTTCTCTTGGATGACGGCCCCATAGCTTTTCAGTATATTTTTCAAAAAACATTTGATATAAAACTTTTCCAAAGCGATTTATATAAAAGTCTTCTAATGATTTTTCTTCTCTTTTATGAATACATGCTACTAAATAACTAAATCCAGCTTTAATAGTTCTTAATAATCCCATTGCTTTAAAAGTTGCAAAAGACATTGTAATAGGATAATTAAAAAAAGTTTTAAAAGAATAAATTCTAGAAACTCTTTGTCTAATTAGCATTACATTATCTTCTTTTTCTGGGTCTGGCCCCCCTTTTTCTAAAGGTTTTTCTCGTGATAGAATTTCATCATCAAATGAATTTTTTCCGTTGAACAGGCATTAGTTCTTTCCAAAAATTCATTACTCTTTCATCTTTAGAAAAAAATCTGTGGCCTCCTATATCCATTCTGTTTCCATGATATTTAACTGTCTTAGAAATACCCCCTATATCTTGAGATTCTTCTAAAATAACAACTTTATAATTTTCTTTCCCATTATTTTTTAATAATTCATAACCTGCAGTTAAACCAGCAGGTCCAGCTCCTATAATAACAACTTTTTTCATTTTTTTAATAGCTAATTTAAACTATGTCTCCCTTCATAAATTTTTATGTATATCTATTTCCAAAAAACTATGCTATTTTCTATATTAAGATAATTCTTTGGAGAAATATTTTTCATTGAATTGCCACCAATTTGGCAAAAACCTAGCAAAATGTTTATTATCAATGTATAGCATAAAATAATAGCAAAAACTTTATTTAAAATAATTATACTTTCACTAAATTTTAAATTTTGAATAATGTTCATAAAAATTATTATTCCCGCTAGCACAAACATCCAGGCAAAATCTAAAAAATATCTTCCTGTACTTCCAGCTTGTAAACTTACAAAAATTACTAATGTAATACCACTAACTAACAAACTAATTACTAATCGTTTTAGTTCTTTATTATCACATTTTTTTAAGAACTTGATAATACCAAAGCAGAAAAAACAAATTGGAGCAAGTAAAAATACTCCACCTGGTATATCTTCAACATAATAATAATTAAATGTTTCAATAATATTACTATTGGTTTGAACAAATGGAAATACTGGTAAAAACATAGGTATATTAAATAAATCACAAATAATACCTGTTGAAATTGAAAAAGCACTTTTCTTTAAATGAAGCATATCATTTACTGTTAATTGATATTTAGCTCCAAATTCCAAAACATTACCAAATCTTATATAATTGTACCACATAAGTACTCCAGCAACACTCAAATAAGGTATAGCAACACAAAATATAATTTTTAAAATAGTTTTTTTATTTTTAATATTGTTTTTTATAATACTTGACAAGAATGGAACAATTATTATTGATGAAAAAACATTTGTAGGCCTACAAGCTACTGCTAAAGCCATACTAAGACAACCCAAAAATAATTTTTTATAAGATATTATTTCATCATTTTTAGAAATAAGCACTAATAAAAATCCAAGTGCAGCAAAGAATAATCCTGCAACTGTTACCAATTCATAAAATCTAGGACTAATATTTATCCAAATTATCATTGTTCCAAACATAATAATTAATGTTGATAATATTAAATACTTAAATTCCAAATTAGGAAAATATTTTTTAAAAATCTCTTTTACTATTATTGCTAATACTAATACTGTAAGTAAACTAAATGCTAATGTTAAAGTGGCAGTTGCCAAAAACTTTCCTGTAATTATATGAAATGGCAGCATAATTGCTATAGCTGGAAGAGCTCCAAAATAGATATAATAATGGCCATTATATAAAGCAGCATCCCAGATATAGTCTTTATCTCTTTCTATGTTTTCATTTCTTTCAGATAAATCATATGGATTATTTAAATTTAGTAATCCTTCAGATGGTTGATCTATTAAAAATACTTGTCCTTTTTCAAATGCTTTTATTAATTTATTATTATATAAATCTAATATTTCATCATCAGTATGTGAACAATAGTTATTAAATAAGAAAACAATAATTATTCCAACATCAATTATAAGCATAAATACTAAATTTTGTTTTATATCTTTAACACTATAAGGTCTTTTCCAAAAATCATGTGTTTTTATTGAATAAATAAATAGTGTAATAATTAATAATATTGAGAATCTCATCCAATTAAATTCGAATGGAATCTGTACATTTAGTCCAACCTCTTCAATTTTTACATTTTCATTATATATTTTTAAAATTATATTTTTTGCATTTCCGAGATAAGCTTATTGCAGAATATTTTGTTTTACTAACTTCGTCATTATATATTTTAGTTGCTAAAAAACTACAGTTAGTAGTATCATCACCATAATATATTTCATATTTCACTGTATCTTTTGATGTTATATTATTAAGCTCTATAAAAATAGTTTTAACTTCACTATTTATATCTTTCAAACAAACTTCTTGTGTGCCATCTGTTACTAAATAAGTTATTTTACTTAAAACATTGTTTTTATAAACAAATTCTTGAGTGTTTGAAAAATCTATTTTATATGAATTGATATTAAAAATAGTTAACTCTAAAAGTAGAATTATCAATATAGCTTTAATAACAAAAGATATATCATTTTTTAAAACATTTTTTCTTTCTAATATTTTTACTAGTATTATAAACAAACAAATAAAGGCTACAAAATAATACTTAAACACCAGTTTCTCCAATCTAAAATATTTATTCTAAAATCTAAGTTGACCATTTGCCTCATAATTTATTCCTAAGTGTTCATATGCAAGAGGCGTTGCACATCTTCCTCTAGGAGTTCTTGATAAAAATCCTATTTGCATTAAATATGGTTCATAAACATCCTCTATTGTCTCTACCTCTTCGTTAACTGTAGCAGCTAACGTTTCAAGCCCTACAGGGCCTCCTTTATATTTAGTAATAATTGTTTCTAAAATTCTTTTATCAATATTATCTAGTCCCAATTCATCTATATCCAATTTATTTAAAGCTATTTTAGCAATTTCTAAATTGATTATTCCATTTCCTAAAACAAGAGCATAATCTCTAACTCTTTTTAATAATCTGTTTGCAATTCTTGGAGTTCCTCTTGAGCGTCTTGCAATTTCATAACTAGCATTATCATCAATTTGAATATCTAGTATTTTACTTGATCTTTTTACTATTGTTGATAAATCTTCTTCAGAATACAATTCTAGTCTTTCTACTATTCCAAATCTATCGCGAAGTGGAGTAGATAAACTTCCTGCTCTTGTTGTTGCACCAATTAAAGTAAATTTAGGTAAATCTATTCTAATTGATTTTGCCTCTGGTCCTTTTCCTAAAACAATGTCTAAAGAAAAATCTTCTAATGCAGGATACAATATTTCTTCAACTGAGCGAGACAACCTATGTATTTCATCAATAAAAAGTACATCTCCATTAGATAATGAAGTTAGTATTGCAGCCAAATCACCTGTTTTTTCGATTGCTGGTCCTGATGTAATTCTTATTTTTGTACCCATTTCATTTGCTATAATATTTGAAAGAGTAGTTTTTCCAAGCCCAGGAGGTCCATAAAATAAGCAGTGATCTAAAGTATCTCCTCTTTTTTTGGCAGCTTCTATATATACTTTCATATTTTCTTTAACTTTGGCTTGTCCTATATATTCACTTAAAACTTTAGGCCTTAAAGAATATTCTTGCATTTCTTCTTCATCATCCTGAAGTTCTGGTTTCATAATATTTTCTTCATTCATAAGTTTTCTTTCCTTTTTATTGATTTAAGAACATTTGGATGAACATTTGAGAACATTTGGGGACGTTCCTTAAATGTTCATTTTTGAACACTTTGGGACAGTCTTTAAATATTTTATAAAATCTTCTTACTCCATAATTTACTGATTTAAAGGTCCTTTATATTCTAAATTTTCCATATAGTCAAAAATCTCTTTTACTCTTTTCAAAGTTAACATTGCATTTTTTTGATGTGGGCATTTTGGTGGAGCTTCTACAAGCTCGTTTTTATAGCAATTTTTTGTTAATTTAAAAATCAAATATCTACATCCCATATAATTGTAGTATATTTCAAAACCGTTATTCAAATCTTCCCAAAAATTTTCAAATGTATATCCGTCAATTCTTTCCATATTTTTCCTTTCAGTGAATATCTGAGTACGTTTCCCAAATGTTCATCCAATCATTTGCTTAAAATCTTCTTCTGTAATCACTTTTATTCCTAGCTTTTGTGCTTTTTCAAGTTTACTTCCAGCATCTTCGCCGAGCAATCACATAAGTTGTCTTTTTAGAAACAGAACCGAGATGCTTTTCCTCCGAATTTTTCAATAATATCTTCTGCTTCTTTCCTAGAGAAATTATCTAATGCTCCTGTTAAAACAAATGTCATTCCTTCAAATCTATTGTCAGTGCTTTCATCTTCAAGTATTTCCATATTTAAGCCTAAATCTTTAAATCTATTAATCAAATCTATGGTCTGTGGTTGTTTAAAGAATTCATAAACACTTTTTGCCATTATTTCACCAAGATCATCAATATCCATAAGTTCTTCTTGAGTTGCATTCATAAGATTATCCATTGTTTTAAATCTTTTAGCTAAAGTTTTAGCAGCTTTAACTCCAATATTTCTAATTCCAAGACCTGTAATTAGTCTATATAAATCGTTTGACTTACTTGCACTTATTGCGTCAATTAAATTTTGAGCAAATTTTTTTCCATTTTTTTTCATAGATTCAAAGTCTTCATTTTTTAATTCATACAAATCTGCTATATTCTTTATTAATTCGCGATTTAAAAGCTCTTCAATAATACTATCTCCAAGTCCCATTATATTCATTGCTTCTCTTGAAGCAAAATGAATAATATTCCTATATTGTTTTGCAGGGCATTCTATTCCTATACAGCGGTTAGCAGCCTCTCCCTCAACTCTTACAACATCTGCACCACATACAGGACACTTAGTTGGCATATTAAAATCTATTTGAGTTCCATCTCTTTTTGATAATACTACTTCAACAATTTCAGGAATTACATCTCCTGCTTTCTGAATAATAACATGATCACCTATTTTTAAGCCTTTTTCTTTAATGAAATCTTCATTATGAAGAGTTGTTTTGGAAATTGTAGATCCTGCAACTTTAACTGGTTCTAAAATTGCTAAAGGTGTTATTACTCCAGTTCTTCCAACTTGAAGTCCGAATATCTTTTAAAATTGTCTCTTTTCTCTCTGGTGGATATTTATAAGCGATTGCCCATTTTGGAGTTTTATAATTAGTACCTAATATTTCTCTTTGTCTTAAATTATCAACTTTAATAACCGCACCATCTATTCCAAAAGATAAACCTTCTCTGTTTTCACCAATTTTTTCAATTTCCTTTATTGCCTCTGGAATGTTATTTACTGGTTTTACAATCGGATTTACATTAAATCCTAATTTTTTCAAATATTCTAATGATTCATAATGTGATTTAAAAACAACATCATCACTTTTTTGAACATTAAAAATAAAGATATCTAATGGTCTACTTGCTGTAATTGAACTGTCCAACTGACGAAGAGAACCTGCTGCAGCATTTCTTGCATTGGCAAAAAGACTTTCATCATTTTTCATTCTCTCTTCATTCATTTTTTCAAAGTCAACAGTACCAATAAATACTTCTCCTCTAACTGTAATTGTTATAGGCTCAGTTAATATTTTAGGAATATGTGGAATTGTTTTTAAGTTTTCTGTTATATCTTCTCCAACTAAACCATTTCCTCTTGTTGCCCCACGAGTAAAAACTCCTTTAACATACTCTAAACTAACAGAAAGCCCATCAATTTTAGTTTCTACCACATAACTAACATCTTGGTTTTCAAGAGCTTTTTTCACTCTCTCGTCAAAAGCTTCTAATTCCTCAAAATCGAAAATGTCTTGCAAACTTTGAAGTGGTACTTCATGCTCAACTTTTTGAAATCCTTCTTTTACTGAACCTCCAACATGTTGTGTTAAAGAATCTTTAGAAATAAATTCTGGATATTCTTTTTCAAGATTTCGTAGTTCCATCATTAACATATCATATTCAAAATCACTTATTTCTGGGTCATCATCATCATAGTACTTTTTCGCATAATAGCTTGTCAACTTATTTAATTCGTCTATTCTTTTTTTAGCTTGTTCTTTTGTCATATAAATAACCTCTTAATCTTTTAACAAATCTTTTCCTTTTTTCAAATAATCCCATCCTGAAAAAATTGTTGCAACAACAGAAATAGTTAATAAAACTGTAGTAATAATGTTTAAAACTAGTAGTCCAATATTTTTAATTGAATGACTTACAAAATAAGCATATGCATAACCATCAATAAAACAAAGAATTAATGCTATCATTTGTGTAACAGTTTTTAATTTTCCCCAAATAGATGCTGCAATTACTGTTCCTTTTTGTGAAGCAACTAATCTAAAACCTGAAACCAAAAATTCTCTAAACATTACTATCACTGGTATCCACGCTGGCATTCTTCCATATTCTACTAATATCATCATAGCAGTTAAAACTAAAATTTTATCTGCAATTGGATCTAAAAACTTTCCAAAAGTTGTTACTTGATTTGTTTTTCTAGCAATTGTTCCATCTAATTTATCTGTTAATGAAGCAACAACAAAAATTGCTAACATAATCCAAAACGCTGTTGAAATTCCTAATGCTTCTCCTGGAATTCCTACTAACCTATCTATTATCCCTATAACAAGCATAATAGGTACTAAAATAATTCTAACTATTGTTAACTTATTTGGTAAATTCATCTTACTTTTCCTCCATTTTTTATTTCTTCTTTTCTTAAAACTTCAAGTTGTTCAATTAAAAGCTGTAATGTAGATATATCTTTTCCTACCATTTCCAGATTGCCAGAATCTATTGAATCTTGTAAGTTTTCTTTTGCTTCTATTATTGAATCAATAACTTGATCTATGTCTTCCATATCTATATATTCAAGTTTTATTGAATCCTCTTCTGATAGTAAATTCTTTATTGCATTTTCTAAATTATCTCCTATTGCAACTTTGTTTCCTGAAGAAACAATTACTTTCTTTAATACTTGAGTTTCTAATTCATTTAATCTTACTTGATAAACTGGTTCAACATATAATAGAGTATCTACAATAGGTACAATTATTACATCTCTAACCATTTTTACTCCAGATACATCTAACGATTTTAAATTTTCCCAAATTGTTTCATCTTCTTCAATTAATGAATTTAATTGTGCTACGCCAATTATACTATTATCTGATGAAAATTTATATAATCCAAGCTTTGGATTACTGTCATAATATCCGACCAAGTAAGAATTCAAACTTTCTTTTCCCTCTTTAGTATATGTTGCAACTAGTCCAAGTTTACTCTCATTCATTCCAATAGTTCTAAGCATTGTATATTTTGAACCTATTGCATTTTCTCCATCTGTTGCTAAATTCCATACATCATCAGCTCTATACAAAACATCTTCACTAATATCATGATACTTTTTAATTACATTTGCTTGAATGTCAAATAAATATTGTGGATATAATAAATTTGCTTTTATGCTTTCTGGTAAATCTTCTTCCAAATCAACAAATAAATCTGGATATAAATTCCTGTACATCATTATTATTGGATCATTTCTATCAGTTATATAAAACTTAGTTTCACCTGTGTAGCTATTTATCAATACTTTTACAGAATTTCTAATATAATTAATCTTTTCTTTATTTCCGTTTTGTTTTGTAATTGTTGTTATTTGTGAATATGGGTATTTATTTGATTCTGTATATCCATCTATTACCCATACCAAGTCTCCTTCTTCTGTTACCACTAAATATGGTTTTTCATCATATTCAATATAAGGTAGCAAAAGTTTAACTCTATCTAAAATGTTTCTATTTATTATAATCTTTGAATCTTCATTTAAATATTTTGAAAATGCAATTTTATAATTTCCAGTATTTATTCCCAAAATAAGTCTATCAAAAAAGTTTAAGCTAAGACCTGCATTCCCATCATAAATATTCTCTTCATAAGTAGTTGTAGTTACAGGATAATCAAATTCTGACCCATAATCTGAATTAACAATTATTTCACTATCAGTTTCTAATCCAAAATATATTCTTGGCTCATCAATACTAATAATATCAGAATTATTTGATTTTAAATCTGATTGAAGCATTGTAACATATCCATTTTTATCCACTAAATTAGGATCTGAAACAACAACTGAATACCCATGAGTATATTCATAAGTCTTATTATTATAAGATCTATTAGAATCATCTATTATTTCTCTAGGTGTTATTGAAACGAGTTTTTTTGAAAAACCTCTATTATATATTCCTAAATTACTTCTGTCATAACTATAATAAGTAGAATTATCTTGCATATCAACAATTGTTTTGTTAATAATTTCTTCATTGAAAATTGGAATATTATTTATAACATCAATATTTTCTTCTAAAGTAGTTTGATTAATTGCTCCATAATTATTTATTATTTTAGGCTCTATCTCAATATTATAAGCCTCTTTAGTTGCATCAATATTGTATTTAATATATTCCTTTTGCTTATCAAGTTCACTAGAACCAACATATATTTCCTGAAAATAAATTAAAATTCCAAACATTACAACTAAATATAAAGGAATCACTGATGCAGAAGCTATACATTTTCTGAATTTTTCTACACTAGCATTTCTAATAATATTAATTACAGAAATAAAAACTATTACACTGAATAATCTATATCCCCATAATTTTATAAATGTATCTGCAAGGCCAGCACCTGTTAAAGAAGTATTGTTTGAATCTTTTATATTTAGCATATCTCCTGTTAAAATATCTTGAGCCGCTATTAATAAATATCCTCCTATCAAAATAGAAAAGATAATTGCCCAAAATTTAATCTGTTTTATAAAAGTATTTGTTTTTAAACTATCCATATCAATACCTTTATCAAAACAAACATTTATAGCAATTACATAATAAATTGCAGTATAAGCAACAACCACTAGTGCTAAAACGACTCCAAAAAGAAGTACTGTTTTAATAAATGGTAAAACAAACATATAAAAGCCAATATCCATATTAAAAATTGGATCTGCTGTTCCAAATGAAGCTGCATTAGCACAAACAATATATTTTGTATATAAAAATTTTAAGGCAAAACTTCCAGCAATAATTCCGAAAATTAAACTGATACTTTTATTGGGAAGTTTTGGAATATCTTTTTTTTCTTCTTCAAAAAAGTGCTTTAAACCTTTTTTTATAATTTTATTATTAATGTAAAAAACGAAATAAGTTAATAAGAATATTACTCCAAATACTCCACATTTCATATAAAAGTTAGTGAAAAAAATGCTTGTATATTTTTCATCAATTTCTTTTATTTTTAAATACTCTGCTTTACTAGATATAAAAGTTATTAATAAGAAAAGTATTAGTATTAAAGTAACTAAAATAAAACGAATATTAACTTTTTTATTCACTACTTTTTTTTCTTCTTTTACTTCTTCTTCCATTCTAAAATATTAATTCTCCTTTATTTTATTTATTATTAGTTATTAACAAATTCTATATTATTGCATCTAAGAAATCCTTAGAATTAAACACTTCCATATCGTCTATTTGTTCACCAACACCAATATATTTTACAGGTATTTTATTCTCATCTACTATTCCAATTACCACTCCACCTTTTGCTGTTCCATCTAATTTTGTTAAAACAATACCTGTTATATTAGTTGTTTCTTTAAATGCTTTAACTTGTGAAATCGCATTTTGTCCTGTTTCTGCATCCAAAACAAGTAAAACTTCTTTTGAATTTTTTTCAAGTTCTCTATCCACAACTTTATTAATTTTTGCAAGCTCATCCATTAAATTTTTTTTATTATGAAGTCTTCCTGCAGTATCAATAATTAAAACATCTGCATTTACTTCTTTAGTCCTTTTAATTGCATCAAAAACAACAGATGCAGGATCTGCTCCTTCTGGTTTTTTTACAATTTCTGACTTTGATCGTTCACACCAAATTTCTAATTGTTCAACTGCTGCTGCCCTAAAAGTATCTGCTGCTGCTACAATAACTTTTTTTCCAGATTTTACTAAGTTATTCGCAATCTTTCCAATAGATGTGGTTTTTCCAACACCATTTACACCAATTACTAATATTACAGATGGTTTAGTATCTAAATTTAGTTTTGGCTCTTCTACATCTAGTATTTCTTGCATTATTTCTTTTAATGCAATTTTCACAGCCTCTTCATCTTCTATTTTTTCTTTTTTTATTCTTTCTCTTAACTTTCCAATTATCTTAATTGAAGTCTCCATTCCTATATCTGACATAACAAGAACTTCTTCAAGTTCTTCTAACATTTCTTCATCAACTTTTCTAAAAACACTAAACACATTATTTATTTTTTCATTTATTGAAGTCTTTGTTTTTCCAAGACCATTTTTTAACTTTTCAAAAAATCCCATATACCTATATTTTCTCCTATTTTTTCAAATCTTTTTATCCTTTATATTTATATCATTAAATGCCTTAAAAATCAATATAAATACGAAATAATTTAGGATAAATCCGTGGGACACTGGGACGGAGTTTTTGTCCTGCGGGTTTGAAGCATCTCTTTTTCTGCAAAATCCTTATTTTTCATGCTTTTCCCGATAAGAAACCAAAAAAAGATTTGTCTAAGCAAAAACTTAAACAAATCTTTTTATTCTTTGTTATTATAACTATCTTCTACTTGCCTTATCCATAGTATCTAAACTATCTAAGGCTTTTCCTGTTCCGATTGCAACGCATGAAATTGCATCTTCTGCAATCATGACATTTATACCAGTTTTTTCTTGTAACAATTTATCTAATCCATCTATTAAACAGCCTCCACCAGTCATGTAGATTCCTTTATCACTAATATCTGCAGCTAGTTCTGGTGGTGTTTTTTCTAATACTGAATGAACTGCATCAACAATCATCATTGCTGGTTCTTCTAATGCCTCCATTATTTCACTTGAAAAAATAGTAATTGTTCTTGGCAGACCTGAACTTAAATCTCTTCCTCTAACATCCATTTCCATATCTTGAATTTTGGGATAAACACAGCCAATTCCAAGCTTAAGTTCTTCTGCAGTCCTTTCACCTATAACCACATTATGTTTTTTCTTTATATATTTAACTATATATTCATCAAATTTATCTCCAGCTACTTTTAAAGAAGTGCTAACAACAGCCCCTCCAAGTGAAATAACAGCAATATCAGTTGTTCCTCCACCAATATCAACTATCATATTTCCACATGGTTTTGAAATATCTATACCAGCTCCAATAGCTGCAGCGATTGGTTCTTCTATTAAATATACTTTTCTTGCTCCAGCATTAGATGCAGCATCAATAACAGCTTTTTTTTCAACTTCTGTAACAACGGAAGGAATGCAAATCATAATTCTAGGAGCAAATAAAAACCTTCCCCCTATTTTATTAATAAAATACTTTAACATTTTTTCAGTAACTGTATAATCAGAAATAACTCCATCTCTTAAAGGTCTAGTAGCTACTATATTTCCAGGTGTTCTTCCAAGCATACGTCTTGCTTCATGTCCAATTGCCACAACATCTCCACTAAGCTTATTTACTGCTACTACAGAAGGTTCTCTCAAAACAATTCCTTTCCCTTTAACATATGCAATTACGGTAGCAGTACCTAAATCAATACCTATATCTTGTCCAAACATCCGCAATTCCTACCTTTCATTATTGTATTTGTTACGATTGTGTTACGATTATATTACACATAAAATAAAAAAACAACCCCTAATTAAAAGATATTTTCTAAAGAGAAATTTTGTCTTGATTGCATATATTTTACCAAAAGCTTTGTTTCACTAATTGTTTGCATGGCATCTCCGATAATTTTTTATATTAATCTGTGTGTTAATAACTTTTATTTTTGAGTCAATTCTTTCTATTTGATCATGCTCTATATAACAGTTCAGAAATCTTTCATTTGATTCCCAATCTTTTATCATTTCTTTAGACGTTTTTTGAACATCTTTATACTTCATTTCATCTTCATTTTCATTTATTTCATATAAAATATCATACATTTTTAAAAGATTTTTATTTATGCCATTTATACTACTATTAGTAGTATTTTCTAATATAATATCTAAAATAATGATAATAATAACAATAATAATAACTGCTATTAAATGTCTATATTTGAACATTCTAAGTACCTTTCTTTTGACAAAATATTTCACCTTTTCCATTTAATGTAACAATTAAAGCTTCTTCAGGTTTCATATGAAATTTTTCAACCTCTTTTTCCAACCAAGCTTTATCTTTAGAAACTTTTTTTAAATTTTCTTCTAGAATTACTCCATCTATTACTAAATCATATGGAATCCCTGTATATTCCTCTTTTAATCCTAGATCACTTATTTGAACTCCGTTTTTTTCCTGGTTTAGTAATTACTGTAATTTGGCCACTTGTTTCTAAAATTGCATATTCAACATCTCCCAAATCAAAAATATTATTACCTCTCAATCTTTCTTGAAGCTCATTAATTGTAAAATTTTCTTTAATTAAAACTTGTTCATCAATCTTTCCTCTATTAATTAAAATCGAAGGCTTTCCACAAATAAATTCTCTACATTTTAAACTTTTCATATTTAAAAACGAGATTAAAAAATGCATAACTAATAGTGCGATTATTGGAACTATTCCATAATGAATAGGAATTCCTGGTGTAGCCATTGGTGTTGCCGCTAAATCTGCAATCATTATAGAAATTGCTAGTTCAAATGGCTGAAGTTGACCAATTTCGCGTTTTCCCATTAATCTCATTACTATTAAAACTAAAATATATAAAATTATAGATTTAATAAAAATCAATAACATATTAAATTTTCTCCTTTTTTCCTGTATATTTTTTGCAAAAATATTTAAAATATACTTATATTTATATAGAAATTAGAAGATTAATAAGCTATAACTTCTTATTTCAATTAAATATAATTTGTAGGCTAGTTTTTGAAATTATCCTAAGAAAGGAAAGAGAATTAAAATGGATAACAATACTTCTCATGCCAGTGATAATAGCAATGTTTTAGGTACAATTGGTCAACTTGTTGGTAGGTTTATTGTAGCAGCTATTATTCTTGGTATTACAGCGTTTTTTACTCCTAATTTTTCCATTAATAATATATGGGCTTTAGCTTTAGCAGCTGTTGTTTTAACAGTAATGGACTATTTAATAGTTAAAATTACTGGACTTCAAGCCATTGCATTTGGTAAAGGATTTGTAGGATTTGTTTTAGCAGCCGTTACCTTATATGCAACTCAATTCTTTGTAGCTGGATACTCAATTTCTTGGTTTGCAGCTATTATTGGCGCTTTAATATATGGTGTCATTGCATATATTATGCCTGGTGAACAGGGGTAAATATATCAAAAAACGGTCATCTTTTTTGATGACCGCTTTTCTTTTTACTTATTCTTCAACTTTATCAGCTGTATCATAATCAACATTTTTAACATTTTTTAAAAGCATTATTTTTTTTATTAAACCATATACATTAATAATTAACATTAAATATACAAAAATAAATAATCTCACAAATCCTGTAAAAGCTAATATTAATAAGTATATATTAAAAATTCCATGTAAGATAAAAGAAAAAATCAGTAAAACTTTTGCTGTCGTATCTTTCCATTTTTTATTTTTTCCAATTTGAAATAACCTTGCAATTATACTAATAATTAAAAAAACTACATTAGAACCTACTGGAATTAAGAAAAATGCAAACATTATTATAATTAAAGCACCTATTTCAGCTAGAGCTGTTGCCCCGCTAACTGCAAGTGATATAAGTGTCCATTCCCCTGCACCTGGATAAGTACCATCAACATCCGACATCATTTTTCCCCATACAGTTTTAGTTAAATAAAAATCACTTTTAAGATTTAATTCAAATGCTAATCCTAAAATAAAAGTTATAATTAAAACGATTAAAGATATAATTAATATTTTTTTGCTTGCCTTTTTTAAACTATTATTTTCATTTAATTCTACATTTTGATTTGTCTCCATATTATTTCTCCTATTTTTACTATAATTATTTTAATTATTAAAAAACTTTTATATACAAATATAATTATTTACAAATTTAAATTCTATGTATATTTTCCATAATTCCAATCTGTTGCTTTATATAATTTTTTCTTTTCATTTTCAACGAAAACTAAATTTTGTTTGTCATACACCTTTTTCAATTCTGGGATAAAATTATGTATACATGTATGAGGATAAACCCAACTATATTTACCAACAAATGTGCCAGGTGATACAGTGCAATTTGATCCTATTCTTGAATTATCTCCTAGCACTATTCCAAAAGCTTCTCTTCCTAAATCAATTTTATTTTTTTCTTCATCTTTTATTATAACATTAGATTGTGAAAAAGCTCTATTTGCTACAATTGTTCCTGATCCTATTCTAGAATTTGCTCCCATTATTGAATCTCCAACAAAAGCTAAATCTGAAATTTTAGAACCTGTTCTCATTATAGTATGTTTTATTTCTGAAGAAAATCCAACAACGCAATTATCTTCCATAATGGTTCCTGGTCTTACATAAGAATTATACATAAGAGTACAATTTTTTCCAATATAAACAGGTCCATGTATTATACATCCGCGTTGTATTTTTGTTCCTTCTCCAATATACACATTTCCTGTAATCTTCACATTTTCATCTATTTGGGTAGTTTCAATTTGTTGTTTTCCTGATGCTTCTATTTGATTAATAATTTTATTTGTTGCTTCGTCAAAAATATCTAGTACACTTTTTATTTTAGTTAATACTTCATAAATAACTTCCTCTTTTTCAATATCTTCAAAATAATAATCTACATCAAAAGTCATGTTTTCATCTCCTTTTTCAATTATTTATTTATTTATTTTTTTAATATTTGAATTTGATTTGTATTCTTAATAATTGTATTATCTTCAATAATTGTGCCACTTTCTATACATACATTTGGGCCAATTTCACAATTTTCACCAATTACTACATTTTCTTTTATAATAGTATTTGGATGAATTATTGTATCTTGACCGATTTTCACATCATCATAAATATATGTAGTAACGCTATCTTCTATAGTAACTCCATTTCTCATATGCATAGTATTTATTCTCATTTTTAAAATTCTTGTTAAAAATTCTAGTTGAGTTCTATCATTAACACCTAAAGTTTCTGTATTATCTTCAACAATCATTGCACCAGTTTTTAAACCTTTTTCATTCATAATTCTAATAACATCTGTTAAATAGTATTCACCTTGTGCGTTATTAGTTTTTAGTTCTTTTAACGCTTTTAACAATTCTTCTATATCAAAACAACAGATACCAGAATTAATTTCTTTAATGTCTTTTTGAATTGGATCAGCATCTTTTTCTTCCACAATTGCTTTTATACTTCCACCTTCATCACGTACAATTCTTCCATAGCCTGTTGGATTATCATAAATAGCTGTTAAAACTGTTGCATATTCTTTAGAAGCAATACTTTTATTTACTAGATTTATTAATGTTTCTGGCCTAATAATTGGAACATCACCATATAAAACTAAAACTTTTCCTTTTTTACCTTTTAAATATTTTTCTGCTTGCATAACTGCATGGCCTGTTCCAAGTAACTCTTCTTGAATAGCATATTTTACTCTATTACCTAATACTTCTTGAACTTGTTCTTTCATATATCCAACAACTGTAATTATTTCACTTGAATTTATTTTTTCTGCTAACTCAACAACTCTTTTTACTAATTCTTTATCATATATTTTTTGAACTACTTTAGATTTTTGAGATTTCATTCTAGTGCCTTTTCCAGCTGCCATTATAAGTGTAATGATACTTGTATTCTCTTCCATAATAAATCTTCCTTTCATAAGATTTTTATTGATATATTTTATGTAATAAATTTAAGAATTTTCATTTTAAAATATAATTTATATTAACAATACTATAAATATCTTATATCATACTTAGTTAAAAAAATCTAGTATTTACAAAAATTCATTATTTAATAATTTTATCAAACAAGAAAAGACCAATGCTTTCGCATCAGTCTTTTCTTGCAAGGATTTAGAGATTGAAAATTGGGCAAGAATAAAAACACGGCATATTAAAACATTGGGCTCTGTTGTAACATGCCGGAAATGGACCATCCTCAAAAGGAAGCTCTCCATTCTTAGAAGTATCACTGGCCACATATTCTGGTGCCGTCTTCAAAAAATCTTCTTGCTCATCTCCAGATTCTAAGATGTCACTCAATTCTTCCATCTTTTTCATCCTTTCGTTGATAACGCGTCTGCGTTATTGAATATGTAAATTATTATTACACATTTTACGCTATTTTGTCAAATATGTTTATCTTGAAAATAGTATCAAGTTCACCTCAAAATTTGCATTTTATGTATACTTGTGGTATAATAAAAAAGATTTTGGCAATGTCCACAAATAATCTTTTTGGATGACAAGGAGGAGAACATGTCACAACCACAACTTGATATCACTGAAAGAATTACTGTTGACCAGGTGTTAACAAAAGTTCCCCAAAACTTGGAAGAAGTTATTGTTCCTGATACCGTTACTATTCTTGGGCAATATGCCTTTGCTGGTAGCAGTGTTAGAACAGTTACTCTTCCCAGCAGTTTGCGGATAGTTGAAGAGGGAGCGCTTTCCTCATGCAGATGGCTAAAACGGATTGAGTTACCTTATGGGCTCAAAGAAATCGGCTATGGCGCTTTATCCCGATGTCCAAACTTGGAGTATGTCCTCATCCCCGACTCTGTTACTGAGTTTGGAAATGATGTTTTCTCTAACTCTAAAAACATCAAACTAATTATTGCCCCCATCCACCTGATTACTAAGATCAGAGGTCAGACGGGTGCAAGATTAGAAGTGTACAGTTACCGTAATTCTGCATTACACGACTAATTCTGCGCAAATGAAAAAGCCATGGTTATTCAGTCTTGACTGAATGACCATGGCTTTTTCATTTAAATTAATAATATCACATTTTTGAAAAAGGAAAACCGCTCTTTCGAACGGTTTTTTCTTTTTGGTGCCGATGGTGGGACTCCCCTTTGGGCCGCGTCGTTAAAACAGTCCACTGGACTGTTTTAGCCTTCGCACATGCTAGCCTTAACTAGCTTGTGCTTGGCAAACTCCTTTTCGAGCCCACCACTTAAATATTAAAAAGATATGGATGATGTCCATATCTTTTTTAATGGTGCCGATGGTGGGACTCCCCTTTGGGCCGCGTCGTTAAAACAGTCCACTGGACTGTTTTAGCCTTCGCACATGCTAGCCTTAACTAGCTTGTGCTTGGCAAACTCCTTTTCGAGCCCACCACT